>JGI20166J26741_11622028_pt1 | contig 11493 bp, 5 predicted proteins | sample TergutCu122P5_FD_26741 | JGI IMG/M metagenome (IMG submission 26741) | reverse complement strand
AACGTGTAAAAATGCAGCATTAGGAGAATTAATCCATTGGTTTTCATTCCCTACATATGAAAACCAGGTTTTAAGATTCAGTTACCACAGATTGCTCAATAACTTGTAACTCTATTGGAACTCGTGTTTTGCGACGACAACAAATTAAAAGGATTTTACGGGCCTTTAAATACATCAAATGTACAGTGGCCACAAATTATGTTCATGGAATTCGAACAACTTTGTATCTTTGTTAATCGGCAATTTTACTGCCACGCCGGCAGTCCCAAAGAAGCTCTCGGAGTAGCGGGTTGGGGGGTTAGCTACGTCATTTCTCTCACAGGCTACAGAATAATATCTGCAGTTTTCGTTCAGCCTTGAACGCTTGATAAGCCAGCAGAATCACATAATTCATTGACCAAAATGGTGAAATATATCCTGTAACCAGTTGAATACTGAAAAAACTGTTCAGTCAGGCAGAATTATTTCATTTATTATCAAGATAAGACCACACATTTCTGCTACTTAAAGGCCATCCTACGACTGTAAGTAATTTAAAAAGAATATAGAGCATGTAAAATAATATAACGTTACCAGGGGAAACCAAGATTGAAATCAAATTTTCATAAAAGAAGAGGAAATACTAAGTAGGTTCGTTTAATATAACTTTGTGTCTGTTTGGTAATTTCGTGGTTAAAATGTGTTGAAATGAAAATTTATATATTTTTAGGTGCGACGTATTAAATAAACTGTGCGTGGAAGATTATGATCCGTAAGACTGTAATAGCTAATAGAGTGTACATTCGGGGTAAGAGGTTTAGTTTTTTATTACACTGAATCTCGGTAATTCATACGTTATCCAATCTGTAATACAAATATTGATGCAGTATGGATCGCATATCGACACTTAAATAATAATTTGGACAAGGTTGGACTTGAAAAACAAATGAGAATACTTGCATAAGACTTTCCCATTTACGTAAAGAGTTTTCAGTTCACTTTCACTGAGGTAGTCTTTCTGACTGGATGCGACCTTCACACGTTTCACTTTCGATTATCACATTCGATAAATCAATAAAAGAGAGACGTGTAGAGTCACTTATTCAAAAGTTAATTACAGAAGATGAAGGATGTAAAATGATGGCCGTGACTAAATTTGATTCATTTCGGATAAATCATCGAAAGTGAAAAACCTAAACAGTCATGTCACTGCATGTTGTTTCTAAGCAGAAAAAAAGGGGTGCTTCTCTTACATGTGAGGATTTTTCAAATTCCCGCGTTTTATATGCGACGTCTAACGTACAAATTTGTTGAAATATGTTACGATATAATGCATGTGTTTTGTAACATGAAATCTGAACACAAAAAAACCATCGTGAAAATATATTGCAGAATATTCTTCAGGGGATAAAACTGCCGGAACTCACAGCAGGGAGAGCAAAATTAAAAATAAAAACAATTCGCACAGGAAATTCTGCTCAGCTAATATAGTCAGAACGACTCGGTGTACATACACATGACATTTAAATTCAGAAATTCATTGGCTGAAAAAAGGACTTTCTTTACTGCGTGGCGTTTATATTTCACGACCCCCCAGTGCCAACAAGTGTAAACAGACTTACGAATTTATATCTTTCTTTAAAGAGACATGTACATTGTGTGTACGTATGTATTGGCAAAATAATTTATTATTCTGAAAGTAGGGGTTACCTATCCTTTCTTCTGTGTCCACAACTTGTAGTAAACTGCCAGATATGATTTTTCTCCTTCCCAAACTTCGATATTGGCCATTCCGTCTGTGATATAAGGGAATCCGGCAGTGGAATTTTGACTAAACCAACTGTGTAAAAAAGTGGCTTTTCCCAACACTACATCTCTTTGAGTCTGCAATGCTATCAACTCTTCTTACACTCGAAATTACAATGCAATTACCCCAAATGCATTTTCTGACACTTCTTGCACTCGTCAGTCAATGTACACATTTAAATTCTTGTTTTGTTAATGCTCTCTCAAAAGAAAACAGTTTCAAAATATTACTTCTGAGAGGGAGAGCAAAATGAGCCACAAATTTCTGCAGCAGAAAAATTAAGAATGTTCTCTTCTGGTGCTTCTTTGAATGTGCATTTTGAAAACACCGGCACTTCATTCATCTTACATTAGCTGCAGCATCAATCTATGGAAATTTAGCTCTTATCCACAGTAGCTAAAAAATCATACTCTAGCCCTTCTGGCATTAATAATATTCATAAGCATTCTTTTGGGGCACAGAATGTGAACATGTTTTTCATCAATGATTCCACCGCAGTCTGGAAAATCCTAGAGTGATTCACAATCGCGCATTAATTTCTTCCATTTCCCCTCTAAAAATACATTTTAATATTACTATTAATTAGTATTTAGATTATTTAATTAATATTAATAATCAATACTGCATATAAAATCCATAATTCGTGTAAGAGAAAACTATGGAATATAAGATTTATGGGGAGAAAATATCCTTTAATGGAGGAATATAATATGTGGAGAGCGCCAGTGACAAATTAAGGACGTTATTACATGAGTGCAAAACAACAGTAAATATATTTCATTATTTTTGCAAAAACAGTTGTGCAGCTACAAATATGACTTTCCAACGTGATATAATTTTGTCAACAAAAAATTAACGACTTACGGTTGAAGAAGGGCTACATCAGTTCTCAGAAACGGGTTGCACAAGCCCTGTCCAAAGTGAAAACCCCTGCACGATCAAACAGGAACCAGAGATATTCAACACGTGTTTGCTTATTACTAAAAACATCCGGCATTCTTTCAGAGGCCATGGCTGCTTTGATTAACATAGAGTAATATTTTTAATAATCAAACAATAACATTTTAACGCAGATAAATTACGCTTAAATCCTCTTGGGACATAGTAATTTTGGGCAAAATAATATTCAATTCTCCAATGTGAATTATGACACTTCTAAATTCAATGTTCCAAAAGTAAAAAAAAATAAACATTACATTCCCACAGATTTACCCGTGAAAGTCACAGCTTTACTTTTCACACCATAATGAAGTCCTCCACGGCTACATATATAGCCTCTTAAGACATTTGGCAGAAATCTGAAAACGATGTTCTTGGACATGGAGTAAGGCTTCAAGTTTTACAAAGAAATCACCAGCAACCAAAGGTATATGAGTGATGTCTAACTTAAAACACAGGAAGACATTTCTCATATGAGTTTTCAGTTTTGTTACGCAGTGATCTAATTTTTTAACAACAATTAAATTTTTTCTTCAGACATTCTTGTGTGGTTTCTGAATAAGTCTGTATTTTCATTTTCACATTCTTAGAAAGTGTTTTGTAAGCCTGTAGTTCGGATTTACATAATCCCCGTTTCACCCACCGACGACGTTTGCTTATGTTGCTGCTTATTCATAAATCTGTTGAACTGCATTGATTAAACAATCACAAACAGCACTTGTTCGCCTGGCGCCATTTTTAAATACAGTATCTTATTCAGTGTTGATAAACAATAAAACGAAATTTGGTTCATCTATTGAAGTCACTCTGGATGATTAATCCGTAAGGACAATCTAGGATGACAAAAGTAAACGGTCCTTCAACTTGTTACAAAAATGGTTGTTACTGGTACTCCCTTCATAGATGTAAAACCCTTCGATAATTTGGTCCATTTTCGTCGTCGGATGTATAAGTTCCATAACGTCTTCGATTTTAACAAACAGATAAAGCAATCCATGTACAGGCCTGGGCGAGCCCCTAGGGTAACAGGAGTTTGGAGCTCCAGGATTTCTAGACAATCGGCATATAAAAGTGGAGAATTTGTCAGCCCCACGCACCGGCGGCCTTTACGTCCCAGGAGATATTCCTGGTACTCATTTCTGTTACAGACTGAGTCGAACCCAGGGCCATAATGCGGCTGGAAGGCTTAAGTCAATCCAGTGACCCGATCAGCAATCATACCCGCGACCTTCCGGCTTGTAGCACAGTGCCTCAACCAAATACGTCACAGCCTACGCCCCCATTTTACCAAAATGAAATGAAATATCGAAGCATGTTTGGAACACACGAGAAGGCCATCGTTTACATACGGAACTCTGTGTCCAATCAGTAAAGCATACAACGGGAAATTGAAAGTGAAAATTCTGTACGTAAGGGTAAAAACTTAAATAACTAAGTCTCATTTATTTATCAGGGCCAACTTTGTCCCACTTACAATTATAAATATGCAATATAACATCCATACAAGAAGATTTGTATTATAGATTTGATAAGATCTTAAAATACTGAGATTCAGCATAATAAAAAACGAAGCTTCTTAAGCAAGAACTACACTCCATTACTTTTAAATACGATCAAAATTTTACGCACGTAACATAATGACAACATTACCTTACAAGTACATACTTTTCATTGCAACACATTTTAACCACGAAATTATGAAAGAGACAAAATACTACATTCAACCATCCTACTTAAATATTACAAATCTTGTAAAAAAAAGTTGATTTCAATTTAGATTTTAGCTGCCAATATTATTTTATTATAAATGCTGTAAAAGAATATTTCATTAATTATTTACTGACGGTATGTACAATTAGAAGATACACGGTCCCTTATCAATTATAGTAATAAAAATAGTTGTGTTAGTCTGAATACTGATGTCATTATTTTGTAATACGCAAAACGTAAATTAAAAATACAAGAAAATGACACCAATCAAAAATATGTATAAATTAGCAGTAAAATCAGAACGACTAGCAGCTGCTTAGGCCAAACTGCATTTCCGTTCATGTGAGAGAGCTAAATAAGTGAAACGCTTTTGGTCAAATTGCAAGAGGGCCAAATCTCAGCGTCGGATCGACAGCACGTTCCAGGACCTATATTTCTGTTTCTGGAAAAAGAATCTTTCAAAACGTTTATGTGAATTATGTACAAAATGCAATTATTTCGCACAGGCACCATATAATTTAAAAGAGGTGTTTTGTCCAAGACCATTTACCGCACAATATTTTGCAACTTTAACTACATGATGGTAGTATGTAACGCATTTCAGAAACATGCATGGTTACCGCGTACCATTAATGTGGTATTAATGTAAAAATCATTATCATTTTCATCATAATCAATGTTAAATATCGCGTTATATTGTGTGATATAGGCGCAGATGAGAAGTTGAGAAACAAATGTAACTGTTCTTAGCCTTGGCGCTGGATGAGGTTGGCTGGTCAAGTCCGCGAAACTTCTGCATTTCCACGGTGAAACAAAAACCCTGTGCTTTGTACAGGAAGCTGGGTAAGCCCCATGGCTCGACTATATGGGTACGGAGAGAGAAATACTTCTTGCCTAAAAGGGTATTCGTACCTCAGACCGTCCCACTTGCAGAATCGATGGGGAGAATAAAAAAGAATTCGTAATCTGTGGATAGAAACAAGCGGCCTGCATTAGGGCACTACACGAACATCAGCGTGCAAAGAATGCACGAACAACGAAATACTTTTCCTGGCCACTTTCGGAATTATGAATCAATCTCTGGAATTTCGACGCACAGAACGGAAATACCGACCGCTAAAACACGATGTCCATAGATGTTTGTTTAACAGCCTTTTCTTTCTCACTTACTGCTCACAAGACTAAATAACTAATTGCACATTAAAATTACCACACCGTTATATGAAGAATAGTCAAGTTTATTTTATCCATCAGTGCCAAATCCAGTATTATAACTTTAATACTACTGAAATAAGTCACGAATTTCTTTTCCAAAATCTACTAGTGGGTTTCGATAAATTCTTGAAATACAGGGATGTGGTGGTTTCTATTTAAATTAGTGCATGTGGCTGTGCCCAACATAACACATGATCTAAACGAATTACAATTCAACATAACAAATTCATCAACGTAATCTTGACGTAGAATTGGCTCATTCAGTATTTAACATTATGAACCACATTAAATATCCAGTGTGACGGAATACAAATACCCAGTTTCACGACATTCAAACTGCAACTATGAGGGGACATCACACACAAACACAGAATGGATATGACAGCACAATAAAGGCAACTTTCCTTGTGCACTTAGATAAGTGTGTTAAGTGTATTTTTCGACATTATAAAGGAAAGTAAATGGATCAAAATTCTTAAAACAAATATCGACATCAGGTTAATTCAATAATAAGCAGATTGTTTAGTATTTAAAAATCCTTATTCTTTAAAAATCCATATCTAAAAAACTAAAAGGAATGCCAATAATATCAAGTACAACTCTTGCTTAGAGAATAGTATCCATAATTACAAAGAGTCCCCAGACCAGACACAGTGTTAATAACTGTTGCGATTCACACATTACGACATACATTCCAGAAATTCAGTGAAAACTTTGGATTGTAGACATTTCATTTCATTTCCACAAGTCTCTTAATTTATTACATATAAAAATGTGCCTGTCTTTAAAGCAGTGTATGTCTGTTGCAGATAATGCAAGATACGTTGTCCTTCTTCATGTTTCTGCTTCAAGTGAAAGACAAGAATGAAGAAACGAAACAGATGCATTAGCGAACACAACCTAACGCCATATCTTAACACACAGCGATGCCTGCGGTCCTTCTGCCTTGTGCTATTTTACAGTATTGCATCTGGTAGTGCAAGTTAAGTACTACATTACGCACACACACGTCAACTGTATAATATTAGAATCACGTCTTGGTTGCCAACGGAATATCAAAACAAAACTACAACTGTCCATGTCCTTACTGCAGCGCTCTTCTTTCAGTCCATAAAAATATATTTCATTGGGATATACATTAGATAAAATCCTCTATTTACTAGTAATTCTTCCCCAAATGTCACAAGTAGTTTGTAGACTACATCTACACATGAAATGTAAGACGTCTGGTGTACCAGCGTAAATGTTTAGGATGTATGTGTTTAAAGAAAAGACACTAGTTCATGACTGCAGGTTTAATTAGCTGTAAAACCGTACCAAATTCTGAACGATCTGTAACTGAAAATTCGAGGAGTAATAAATTTTCTGATTAATATGAGAACAGTGAACGGTAAATATTCCTGGTTTCCGAAAGGAAATATATTTTGAAAGAATTTGCTTTGTTTAATAAATATCTAAACTCTACATAAATACCAAGCAAACTGCGGAAAGCAGCAGAAGGTTTGATTATCCCTCCGGTTGAATAAATGTTCAAAAATTATCTGAAAATCATCATATAAATCAAGCACAGTGTAGTACTATTGCAGTGAAATTAATTTTCCATTCGGACAGCATCATGTGGATGCCCGTGCAATTAGATTTTAAAGATATCCTCTATCTACAAACAAACAAAAATTTCTCTCCTACTGTAATGTAGACAACACATACATGCACACTCACACCAAAAACAGTATATCAACTGGCGACAAGAGGTGAAAATATAGACTAACAGCATATCACAAACATGTAACAACGGCAGGAGCGAAACAGTACTGAGCTATTGAATCACCAAATATAAAAATACCAAAAGGAATCTGATTACAACAAGTGGCCGTGAAACGTCCAAGCAAAACAAATAACTACAAAAAAATATGTATTGGAAATTAAAAACATTTAGTAACTTGATACCAAACAAAACAGAAGACACTAATTTTCTACACATAAAACATGTACAAAACAATAGTGTTTCATAAATGCAAAATTTCTAATGAATTAAATAATTAATTAATTTAATGGCTCAAAATTTATATTCCAAGGCACAAATCAGAAATCATTAGGCCAATTTATTTATAATTTTCCAAGGCAGCAATTGAAATATTCCGGTCTATTACCCATTTATTTAAACAGAAAAGATCTCATCACATTTTCGTAGAGTTTGAACACGCTGCAAGTGTAAGGGAAATATTTTGAACCCCTAATTTCAAGTATATACAGTACTTCGAAGCGACAAATTCTGATTACAAGCCTAGAGATCTAGCGGTACATCAACCAGCACAATGACCTGCAGTATAATTGCTAGTGAGCCGAAGGAACATTACATTAAGAAATGGGGCGCGGAGGGGAGGGGTGTTTGCGAGGTAGCATTCAACATTTTCTAGATATCGGCTGTAGAAGAAGGGAAGTGGTCATTATCAGACTTCAAGGGAAAAATATCTTGTATCCAGCAAACAGGAGAAATGACAATTCCTGAGGATACTTTGGATAAGCTGTGAAACGTACAGATACAGGTACGGTTGTCAGGAATTCAACTGCCGTTGTGTGTCTGTGTTCTAACGTAACTCAGCATTTTGCGCTCGGATCAAATTAATGATTCTATTGGGCATGTGTCACGCCAAGATAAAACTGAGTACACATAAAATAGTACGATGTAGGCCCTATATCCAATCACTGCAGAAGGACGCTACGTCGATATTTTAGATGTTTTATGATGCCGACTGTGCTTGTCCAAACAAGCAATAAGATCACAATCACGTTAAGTCCTGCTCGTGCATTCTTATGCAGACCAACACATTACATCTCAAAACATGCTTCAATTTTAAGTCTCCATTACATTACATTAGGTTACGAACTGTAAGCCATCAAATAACACAGGCTGGCAGCAAAAGCACTTAGTAAATTTAAAACTACCGGTGTTACGCACAGTAACATATTTCACGATATTTATTCCAACGGCACACAATAAGAAGACACTAGTTACATAAATATACGATATTCAACGATTTTGCCTAAATTAGTCATCATAAGGGAGGTGGTTAACAGAGACAAGATTAGTGGATAATTACGTTACAGATATGCAGTTGTATTTGTGCTATTTTTGGAATACGTATTGTGAACAATTAGCACATTTATATAAGGTAAATATAAACTGAAAATGTTGGGTTGTGAACGCAACGTACAATAAAAGATGCCTCAAGGTACACATTGGAGAAATGGATGTCTTTCACGCTTATCCATGGTACTTGTTTATAATGGCACTCGTGAAATAATTATCTATACTTTACGGAAAGAGCTGACTGAGAGTTCCACTGGGAGTTAAACTGATTTCCATCATCATTTAAGTTGCGTGTATTTTGAAGTCCGGTAATGCTATCTGCATTAAGCTACACACTGAAGTTTTCACTCTACCTTGTGTTTGGTACAAAAATGAAGTACGTGACGTAGACCAATACTACGAATAAGCACAGTTACATGCTATCCGCAAAAAAGCGTTCTGAAAGAGAATGTAACTGTTCAACATCAGAACAGTAAGGTGCACTCCGGCCGTCCAGACTTTCAGCCACCCAGCAAGAGGCAGTACTAACTTACTAAAGAACTGTGTTATGCAGCTGACCCACAGTTCGTATGACGTTAACACAAACGTCCACCACACCCTCCTACCCAGTATTCGAATTATAAGAACATATGTAAATACTGGATCAATCATAGCGACAGAAGGGATTAAAGTTTACTGCCCAAATATGAAACAGTTTGGACGGTGTGGCAGGGTGTTCCAGTTTCATACGAATATTTACATGTGAAATTTGCGGAAACGAGAAGAAACTAATCTTATGTAGGTGGAGGTGTTGAAATTTAAATAGACACTAAAAATTGGGAATTGGTTATGGTATCCAAGGTACGGAAGGGAACTCTTACGAACGAGTTAACACACAGCGGAAGCTTACAGCGCTTGGCAACGAGACTGCTACTTCTGCACAGTGCCTCCTATTCACAAAGGAATTACGAAAAATAAAAGGATGGGAGTAGAGTATCCAATTACACTATCGATATTCTTCAATGCCTCTCTGTGAAGGTCTTTATATTTCAGAACCCCTCCACAGTTTTTCCTCAGACTATGACGAGGAAGAGGAGAATACACCTAAAGAAAACCCATAGCTGTCTACATCCAGAAATCCGAGGTCCTTTCTGTAAGTAACCTCTCCTCAATCACACAGGATCATGCAGAACGAAATTTCTGACCTCATCAAAGACCTACAACTGACGAATAATACAGCAGAACCGTTTCTTCAAGTCCAAAGTAGTGGAATCTTCTGGATGACACGTGAAATTGAAAGAATTACGCTCACGGCAAAAAAATTTTGAGCGGTTCTTCCCAACACAAGGTGAACACAGTGATTGTAAGAAAGTCGAGGATCTGATGGCAACAATGAACATCAGGCACATTCCGCAAGAATGGCGACCATTCATACTCTTATCCATTAATAGCTTGAAAGCAGTGTTTTTGCACAAGAGAAGCAAACTGCCCTCAATCCCTGTCGCTCATACCGTTCACAATACTAAACATAGGAAAACATTAAGGAAATTCGGAGCCATGTGAGCTAGAAGACATATCAGTGGCACATTTGAGATGATTTACAGGTAAATGCCATTTTGATGAGACTACAAAAGTGTTACACATAATTCTGCTTTTTCCTATGCGAATGGGATAGTCGTGCAATAATGTTCACAACAGCGAAAAGAACAGTCCTTTTTGTAAATCACATACACTTGGAACAAAGAACGTATATCGTCAGGCTCTAGTAGATCCGTGTAAAATTTTTCTTCTACCGCTACATAAGAAATTGGGTAACGTGAATATTTTGCGACACTACTAGACTTAAATGGCCCTCCATTCTTATTCATGTGGGAGAAATTCCGAAGGCTTGTAATGGAGAAGAATAAGGCGGGTGAATTCATTGGCCGCACATACGTTAGCTCTTCAGAGACCCCAAATTAAGTATTGCAATTCGAAACAACGAAGGCACATAATGTTATTAAAATCACAATAAATTTTATAACACACCAGCTCCTACACGTTTCCGACCCCACTGAACCATCATCAGACACATTACAAATGTACAACACAGTTTTGTCTCTAACGTAACGCTGTAACCAGTCGTTTCGAAATATCACTAAAGTAGGTTCTACAAACGTAACAATATGTCTCCTTCGTACGCTTATTCTATGGCCACATATACAGTTCTCGTGCAGTGTCAACTTTCATTACCAAATTGTAGGTAAGGGAATGCCCTATTTTGCGTTGGCGCTCTACGAATCCTTAACATCGCCGATGTAAAAATGGCACAACTTTTAATACAACTTACAGAAAATGTTAATATTTGCAAGGTTGAGGCCACTTTATTCTTATAGCCACGAAAAAAGGACTCTTTAACAGGCCTTGTCTGTTCTCTCACATCAGATATTTTATTCTCATTGCAAGCCAACATGATAAACTCTTACGTAAATTTTACACTAAAATGTTGCGAACTAAATGACAACAAAAATATAAATGTACAGGAGACTCCAGCATTAGAGTTCCACACAACTGGACCAACATGTTAAGCAAATTTTGTTCATACGCAATGTGGGTTCCAACTCCAAACTAAGACTTATTTGTAGAAATGATTTCTTTCGTATTTATGTTATTCTGTATTATACTACATTACAATTTGTTATATTATATTATATTATATTATATTATATTATATTATATTATATTATATTATATTATATTATATTATATTATATTATATTATATTATATTATAT
>JGI20166J26741_11621917_pt1 | contig 11493 bp, 2 predicted proteins | sample TergutCu122P5_FD_26741 | JGI IMG/M metagenome (IMG submission 26741) | reverse complement strand
ATGGATTCGGCTAACGAATGTTTTAGTGGATGCGCGCGCTAACATAAAGCAGCAAACATGAACGGGCGGGCCATTCCAGGAGCTTATCTTTTCCGTCTGTGTGTGTGTGACAAAGAATTGAGCTGACCACATCACATAGGGGTGACACACCAACCAAGTTTCGGCTAACGGATGTGATTCCGGAACGAATTATCTTCGTTAGCCGAGGTATCACTGTAAGCTTCTGGGTTTCGTTACATGGTAACTGTGTACCTCACATCCTCCTATCCTACCAGAAACACAACAGAGGAGCCCAGCTTTATTATTTATTTAGATTTTATTGTTACGTGCTAAACAGAGGGCTGCAGGTATCAGAATTGCAAATCCACATGGCGTGACGTTTCGAATTAGTAATAGGTTTTGGTGATCAGTGAAATCGCCTTCTTATTGCTGTTTCTTTTCTTTTAGTTGTGTTTATTTATTGTTAGATTGTATTGTAGTGGAGATTAAGATCATAATTCGACAAAACTAATAATATTTACAGTTAAAATCTGTACTGTTGAAAGGCAGAAAGTGAGACCCGAAGAAGGGGGGAGGGCGTGTTCGGTATTGGGGGACAGCCAGTCTCCCTCTCCGTGCAGCGTAACTTTCGCCTGTGTCCCGCTTTTTTTTTTTTAAAATAATTCAGCTTGAATTACTTATATGATAAATGGGAATTATGGAAGCTTAATGTGGAGAGAAGTCAAATCAACTACACATTCCAGGGAGTATGGTTTGTTGAAATTTAAATGTAAAGCGTAATTACTTTGAAGAAAAACAATCATAAAATTTATTTCAAATGGCTTGTTAAGTTTAATACAAAGTGATTATATGTGTTTAACATTTGACGTCAAAGCTAGCACTCATAATCTTGAGAAATGGTGTGGCCTTCATGTGGATTGTAAGTTTTTGTAGGAATTTGATCATATACAGGAAGCGGAAGTTGAAATCAGATTAGAATTATAAGAATTACTTGGACCTGATAGAAAAGGGCTGTTTATGTAATTTTACTCATAATTTTTTATAAAATATATTACTAACCTAATGTATTTTATGATTACACAAGTTAACCTTACACAGCAATTTCCATGTGTTGAAATACTTTATAAGTTTTTAATTTTATGGAAAGCCTACATAGCATGATTCACAGGTGCACAAATTTTCCAACATGGTAGGAGTCGTATAAAAATTGTAGCCACCAAATTTAGACATGAAACAAGTTCCATACTAAGGACCAACAAATAAAATGTGCCACTGCAAAATGTTTAGTTGCAATGATGACCTGGCATCCATGATTTTTACACTCCTGGCGTAATTGTAATTTTACTCTTTTACTTTAAAAAGTAAACTAGAATAGAAGTGAAAACATTAACTGACATAATATCGTGCCCTTGTTATAATACACAATTTTACTACAGGCGAGTATGTGAGATATCCATACTTTGATGATGATGTATAATCCGAAATTCTACTCTATACATTAGCCGTGTTCGTTCATGTTGTAAATCCCTCCTCCCTCCCTTCACCATAATGAATTACAGTCCTTGTATGTATCTTGTGTTTGACTTGTGGAAAGGACGGAAATGTATGTACCTTGAATGTACTCCCTGGCTGATTGTGATTAGTGAAGGTGGGTGAGTGGTTTCAGCCACTTTACCTACCAGAAGTGCGGGCTGTACGAAATTCTGTTTCCCCGCTCATCCTTACCATTCGATTTCAGGATTCAGTAGACTATTGTATGGCTCACTGCAGTTTACATCTAAAGAGATGTCAATGTTTTATTGCTGAAAACACTTGGCTTTGTCAACATGTTTTTCTTTCCCTTGACCGATTCAAAGTCTTTTTTATTTCCCTCTCTCTCTCTCTCTCTGTCTGTCTGTCTTGTTCCCTTTTTAGTAGGATTTTCTTGGTGTACCACAGATTTGGTTAGCTGGAAGTATATTTCCTTTAGTATCCATGTTGAGCTATAAACAGTATGTTTGTAAAATGACAGTTTTGTGGAGAAATTAAGTGTTGAAGTTCACAACGCTGAGTTGTGATTTAATTGTATTTTGAGCTAAAGATTTCAGAAGCATGGAATTTGAATTTCTGTAGTCTGATACGGTTTGTATTTTGTGCATTTTTGATTATTTGACTTTGTTTTATTTTTCAGAACTTATTTACTGTTTGCTTTAAACATTCTTCACAATGTATGGATGTATAAATTTTTTCATATAACTGCAGGGAAAGAGGGCAGTACTACATACTTGTGCGGGTAATTGCAGTTTGCAGCTGAATACTTGTAAACGTATTGTTGAAATGCTGAGAAAGTCTGTAACATTGCCAAGATGTATGTGGCTCTTTCTCCTTGAACAAGTAAACCATCTAATTTGTGTAACTTCATCCTGTTGTTTTGATCAATCCAATAAGTAAGTACAGGGTCTGGATATCCTACTAAGTGTCATGTTATTCAGACCCTATACTAAATTATAAGTTATCTTTTCCTTCATGTTTCCATCAGAACAGTGATCTTATTTTATTCAATTCTTTATAAACCTCTTAACAAATTATAAACCAATGATTCTGACTGACCTATGATTGTTCTTATGTTTGTCCAGAATAAGTTGAAACTATGTAAGGATATAGATAAACTTTTCTGTATGTAGAGCTACCGAATTATCTAAGCTTATTTTTCTGTTTGATGAAGTCTTTATTAATATATTTGTAGAGCTCGGCTGTCGTTATGAGAAATAATTATGCTGAGTTCTAGTATACTGACAAAATTTAATGTTGATCTTCATATTTATTTTGAAAAGGAAAATCATAATATGAAAAATGTGCAGTATATACTGTATGTGTGGTAACTAAAGTGTGTGTAGCACATTCACTGTATATAACCACACACAAAAAGTTTGTGTGTGTTTACATTGAGCTGGCTAGTTGAAATGTTTCATAAATATTAGTATGAAAATTGCCCTGGCATTCCATTTGGCCCCATTTCTTGAGATGTCTTAATCTTGGCCTCATAACATGTGTACACACACACACACACACGCGCAATTGTTCTAAGTGCTTAAATTCAAGTACCCTATTTATATTGACTTAAAATGCTTGACATATACAAATAAATGGCATTTAAGTTAGTTTCAATTTACAGTAAATTTAACAGTTCAGCAAAAATATAAGGTAAGTGGCGTGATGTGCCAGGACAAGCAGAAAAATATGCAATGCATGTTACATAATTAAGTATATATTTTCACTTTAGTTAAAACAGATATTTGTTTATTATGATTATATATTCAAATGTACTCTATAGACAATTTTAAATGCACTCTGTCTAAAACATAGAAATCTTCCTTAGCAACATACTTTTACTACTTGAGTAGCAATATATTAATATATCTCACTGTTTTCTGTAGTGTCACTCATGTATCTCACACATAACAATGTATTTTATTTTCAGGCTGCAAATCAGAGCTTATCATGCAAGTATGAACAATATGAAGCAGTCAGTCATAGAAGGCAAATTTACCCCACATGTGTTACAGTACTACTTGCTCTGCATGTGTTTCACAGTGTCACCACAAACATACTCCATTTTGAAAGGAAATAATAATAATAAACACCACAGATAAATTAAAAATACATTTTTCAATATTTTGTATCTTTACCTTAAGTTTTAACATAAATATCAACAAATCTTCTTACTTTCACTCGTAGCCTGTTGAAACATGAAATAAGTTCACACTTAACAGAGTGTATTCTTTTTGTTACTATGGACAGACACAGAGGAATTAATTACATCTGATCATAAGCTGTGTAAAAAAGTTATTGTTGTGTATTAAATGCATATTATATTATCTATGATGATACAAAGGAATACATAATTGTTTGGTGACACAAAGTATTCAGAATTCACTGATTGTGAGGAATACTGCACTGCCTTGTTTACACAAATGTACAACAGTTTGTTTTTACCATAAAAAACACCAGGTCAACTGTGCGTGAAGATGTCTAATCACTATTACAACATGACTTACAGAGTACTGTAATGAAAGTCATGATGTGCACACTTTTGGAATTTGGGTCTGACTACAAAAGTCTGATAGGAAAATTTGACAGACTATAAAAAGTCTTGTTAGTTCAGTTATGCCATGCCAGATGTTCATCTTCCTGGAAGCCTTAAGGCTGAGACCATCACCATTTCACAAGTCTCCTTCGATAATGATATGACAAGGACATTAGATACTGATGCCTTACAACTGTAAAAGCTTTAGTGTAATGAATGAAATTGCATCTTTGACAGGAGGCAAAATAATCAATGCAAATTGTATATTTAAATATGTGAATTGTGTCAACAAGTGACAGTGGAGCAGAAGTGGAAATTAATATGACAGTGAAAAGTATGAGGCTGATACTGCAAACTTTATACATATTTTGAATATAGTTTTCATTTGTGTTGTCTACAAAGAAGGTAGAAAGTATCATTAGTTATGTGCCAAGTTAGGGGCCCATTTTCTTCAGTTCATTTCCACACATATTTGCAATGTATTTTACAAAACATAAAATCAGTTTTTCTGTATTCTTGGGTAGGTTTTTGGGTTCTAACTTACTCTTGGAATCCTTTGTGTGCAGGAACATTTATTTTCTGGAGATAAACAAAAAGCACTGATTCATTCATTGGTTGTGGCACATTTTTAATTTGTTTGTAATACTCAAAGCACAAAGAAATAGCCTGATTGAGAGTTCTAGTGAGTGAAAAGAGGCTTGTTTTAAATGTTTAAGTCAGACATTTAATTTGCAAGCAAAATAAAAATTTGGATTTAGACACCTGTAATGGTGTTTTGTCTGTGATAAATTTGGAATATTCAGCATAATTGTGAGTGCCTCAGACTGCCATTTCTTTGGCTCCTCATCAGAGTCTCTGGAAACTGACATACTCAAATTCAGTCATAATTTGAGAATTTCTAGATTTTGCACTGCCTAGGTTGCAGTCACACTTTACATGTGCTCTCTTTTAATAAGGAAATGATGATAATAGTTTTGTCCTTGTGCTTGTGTAACAAATTTTTATAGGAATGTTTTTTTTATGAACATTCACTTTATTTATGTAAACTAAAAAAAAAGTCTTTTTGTCTATACATGAAGTTTCCCCACTTTTTATGCCATATAGAAAACATATTTAGTTCTGGAAAATTTTTGATTTCACAGCTCTAATCATTGCATCTGTTTAAAGTTCTTTTACTTATTCTTAGATATGTGAGTACCTAGCAGATTTTTGGATTATAAATTTCTTATAACAATAATTGAGGCAGTGTCTTACAGAATATTGTTTCAAGGCAGAATGAGTACAACTGTTGAGCTAACTTTTGCAGTATATAACCTGTTTAATATGTTTGTCTCATTTAATGTAATGAGGGTTTTCAACCATACACATCCACACATACACCAGCTGTGCTCTATATGTAAAATATACGTGTACTGAAAAAGAGATCTGCTTAATGTCATCACATGCTTAGTCCTCTTTTTACGTCGTTATCTTTGGGCGAGGTAAGGGAAATGGTGTATTGTGAGAAATCCCTGTTAATATTAATAGTCACAAACTGAGGGTCATCATTCTTGGTCCAGACTATACATATTATTAGATCCATGACTCTTCGTTATTTATGAAAGTGGAAAAATTTCAGAATAAATTAATAATATACGTAGATTGGACATCATCACTGAGGATCTGAATCCTAACCATTATTAGGTTAGGGTCATCAGGTCAGAGGCATACATCTTATATGCCCTAATACACTTGTTTGGTCTAAATTAACCAATACACTCAGTCCAGATGGGGTTCAGACAAACAAAAATTCCTGAATCTGATTTACACTATGGATAATTGGTGATGAATCTGCATACATAGATTTTAGCATTTGTAGTTCTACTCTAGACTTGGTCCCAGAAATTTATACAGACCTCTGCGTGTTTGTAGGAATGTCTGTGTGCTATTTATGTAAAAGAATGATATGTTTGAAATTATGGTGTGTGCATACCTGTGGAGGTAATGGGATAGATCGAAGCAGATACACAGAATTTGATTATATGCTGATCTTGTTTGTTAAAGTGATAGATAAGATATGCAAATTTCAAGATTAAGGTGAGAGTCTTTGTTGGGATGTGAAGCTGGTTGGTTTTGTAGGCAGATACCACTCTTTTGAAGCAACTTGCATATTCTTCTGAAACCGTGCTACCTGTCCATAGAATGCATAACACTGAAACCCTGCTAACCAACATAAAAATGCCAAATATCAAATCTCAAGATATTTTATGACACTTCATGTGTTGATTGCTAGGCTATGTCTTTAATTAAACTTGCTATTCAGTAATCATATTTGATGCACTTGGGGTCCTGGAAGTATGGTGCTGTATGTTCTAGCTGTATTAACCATGACATAGGTCTGAGATAATGAGTAATAAGCAACAACCCTCAGTAATAAATTGGAAACAACAATGTATTGCTTTAAAACCATCTAAAAACCATCTCTCATCTTAACTAATTGCTGGCCAACCCTATTATCACATGAACCTGTTTCTCAGTATTTGCTGAATTAATTATGTGTGATATAAGAATATTACACGGAATAAGAACATTTTTTGGCATGAATGTCATGGTTGGGTTGTTTGTAGATCAGTTTCTTATTTGGGAAGTCCCGAGTTAAAAACCTGAGGCCAATTATCTTGGCTGGGGTTTAGCTTTTTTTCCTCAGACCATTCAGGTAAATGCCAGAGTCGGCCAAAACAGCATCCTTCCACATTCTTTCCAGTACAGTATTCACTGAACATCCTACCATTAAATGCTATGTAATATAAGCTACTACTACCATTGTTAAATACACTGTAAAAGCAATATTAATATTCAGTTCTATATTAAGGTAGATAATTTTAATACCAGTGAATTTAATACTCTCATACAAAGCTTCCACGTTATCAAAAGCATCTTTTTTAAAAATGCAACATAACTGGAATATGTAACAAACATGTATTTATAAAAACAAAGGACACTATTTTTATAAGGATTATAAAATTGTAATAATCACGAAGCGTTTTTGTGGGTGTTGTCTTAAATATTGTCACTGTGTACAGGGCAAACAGATATGTTACTCTGACTTCGGTGTCCTTTGCAAAATGGTTCCAAACAATACTTGTACTGCTGGTGCCAGTGCTTCAAGGGCGTTTCTACAAAAGACTGTTAAAAGTACTTAGGAACGTAAAGGATTATGTATTTCGATGCACCAAACATTAAGTACAGGTCGGAATTAACTATTTTCCCTTATTTTTTTTCACAGTGGGGAAAAGTTTGAAGCAATAAAATTTGTTATATGTTAACCCACAGTCGTTTCTTCCAAACATCATCCAAAAATTAATGTGCTTCTTCAGATGACATATAAAAATAATTAAGATTTCCAAAAAATATGTACTGTAGCGATAGTTATAGTTATATTTGAACAGCCTAGTATTGTAAGTTCGAAACAGATGACCTCTAAACAGAGGCTTCTCTGTAATTTAACCTATCAAATCTTACGTGCGTATTGTACAGTTTTAACCTTCTAGGCCCGTGATTCTTGGGGTAAAGAATAATAACCGAGGTTGTGTCATGTTTTAGGGCGTCGGATTGAAGTAACAACTGTTCTGACGGTCTGAGGCATAAGGCTGACATAATGAACGCCATTGACGTTTTATTTAACAAAGATTTTTGGACCATTTGTATAGTATCAAATGACAGGGTGTTTTTAAAATTACGAATTGGGAAGACTGTGGAAAGGAAAAGGCCGTGGCTTATTGAAGTCCATCTACCAACTGTTCCCCGGACGTTCTAAAACACTTTAAGAATAACTTTGTACGCGATAGGAGGTTTTCACATCGGTGTTGCCGAAGATTAAATTCTCAGTGATGTCACTTTGTGTCTTTGGGTGAGTAGCCTGCGACGTTGTAGATAGTCATAACGAATTAATTTTCAGGCCTAAGCAGTCGAAATGCTTGACCTTGAAGACTAATTCACTGCGATCCTTCGAAACGTCGGGAACTACTCACTTCACAACACGTCACACCCAGAAAGAATTGAAACTTCAAATGCCTGTAGAGTTTGCCCCCGTCTGAGATAAGAACCTTGTTTTTTCTTACTGACAAATTAACTGTTCGACTGCGCAGTACGTTGTTACAATTTTCAAGTTTTCGTCATATATTTAACATAATAAAAATAGGGTTTCAGGATATTTCTGTTTTATCTGTTCTGTTTGGGGTATTGTGTTACTACTTCGTGTTGCAGCAAACAGAACTTTCGAAAAATAATACCAAAGGATATGTTGTCACTGTTAACAACTTCGTGCAATGGCTGACTGCGAAACGTACTTGTTAAAGTTTGCTTCGAGTTAAACCAAGCCGCGAGTTTGTGTAAATCTAATTACAAACTACAGTAGTTGCTACAACTTCAGTCCTGTCCAGACCACTGTCGGGAGGTAATGATATGACTTTGGAGATACGGGGCCAGCTCGAAAACAAAGTTGGCGGCAGTGGCGGACATAAGCAGACAAATGCACAATAATAAAATAAAGTTCGATAATTACTTTTTCTTTATACCACTGTTCAAAACTGCAAATTTGTTTCTTTCTTTCGGAACTTTTATTATCTTCCTGACGGGAACATCAACGCTGCTTCTTCTGTTTGAAAGCGCTGAAAATTTTGTATTTCTCAACTCAGTTTTGTGCGACCAATGGTGTCATCTCAATAATGGAACAAGTGGAGTTTCGTTTAAAAAAAAGGATCAATTACGAACTTCAGATTTTTTTTTTCGTTTTAGCAATTCAATTTGGAGTTTGAGAAATTCATTAAGCCACTCTCCGCTAATATCGAATTCGCCTCTTTTTTCCTAAGAAGTTCCATACTTTTAAACCTATAGCTTAAATGTCTGCGCATCTACGTGTGTTATAATGACTCAGAAATTACACGGTTGGCCTGCTTTATTTCCTATCTGATCAGGACGGTTGATATTTTCAGAAACTTTACAAGCTTCGTTTACTGACATCACGTATGAAAGGCACTCTCTACAAATGTATCTTTTTAAGCAGGAGTCAGTTTCCTTTCCCACCACTTTCTCTCACGTTAAAACAAAAATACAATACGTTTTAATTGAACATGAATCTTCACAGAACACTCTGGCTATGGACTGTACTGGCAAAGGTCGACGATCGACAGAGGTCCTCTACCTTCAGGCCCTATATGAGGCACATCCAATTTCATGTCCATTGATCTCTGTTCCCCAGTTTGAAGCGGCCGGTCGGTTAGATAGGTGAACACCTTTCTCCGCGTAACTGTGCCGCGTGTTAAATCAACATATATATCAGAAACGTGTTTTGGAGGTACGCTTGTGAATTTTGGAACAAAATTACTTAAAAAATTTAACTTTACTTTTTAAATTTATATATTGTCGTAGAATTCAAAGGAATAAAGTAGTTCCGTTAATAATAGATTCGTATTTGTTACATTTTCATTGCTGAAAACTCTAATCCTTCGGAGGTATGAAATTGGGCTAAGCCTACAGTAACGTAACCCTAATGAATATGTTTGCCTATTTTGCCCAGTGGAATGAACCGTTTGATGTTATCCCCATGGCAGTGCGTGACGTCAGTAATGTTCTGCATTAGAACAATTCAGTATTTAAAAATGATTTTATAGATAATTATCATTAAAAATTTGTATGCGACACAGGAGTTCCTTGACTCTAGGAGCATTTGTCCTTTTGATTTAAATTGACTTTTTACGTGATAGTCTCATTAAAATAAACATGTTCCGCCATTCTATTAAATTCACCAGAATAACTTTTACATTACCATGAAGATTTACTTGTAGAAGAAGTTCTTCATGGAAAACACTGAGGCCAGGGTTCAATCCCAAGGTAATCAGTATGAGACTCATAGTGGACAAATTGGCCATGGGATAGATGCTTCAGTTTCATCCTCTTACAATTCCACTAATGCTCCGTACAAACATTTGATTAATCTTTTATCGACGCCATGTGTTAACTAACCGCAAAAAACAGATATAGTTGTTAGAGGAAACACTAAACAAGCAGAAACACCGTTTTCCTGTCTGTCAAAGATGAAAAAGTGGTTACGATTTTTAGCATAATAAATTACAAATGTCGCTTTTGGCGCAACGATTCTTAATTTTGTTTCAGTTTCATTTGATATCCTACGTCGACTGTTACTCAGGTCCAGTATGATGTCGATCTGATTTGTTTTAAACACCGAAGGCTTCACTATTTTCAATGCCAAGAAATCGTTCTTGCATTCCTTCTATAGCAACGCCATATCCGCCACTGTTCGCCAGTCAGTAAATTTCTTGAAACCAATAATCATGACTCCTCCATTTGTACTCTTCTTTCACCAAGATTAACTGACGGAATTAGAAATTTTTTATTTTAAGTAATGTAGGCTAAGGGGCTGATGTGGATTGTGTTGAATGAGAGGAAGGTGGGAGGTTTGGAGGGTCAATGCTTGTCGTAGACGTGGTAGTTGTGGCGGTTTCTCGTTCTGTGCTCTCATCTCGCCGTGATCTGAAGAAACCCGACCCACTCTTGCCACCATCTCTCAGAATCTGGAGTAGTCTCTCTTTTTCTAACCAATGATAACGTAGCTTCTCACCCATGTCCGAAAGTGTTTTCAGTTGTTCCTGAAATCATAAAAAAAGTCACTTGTTGTATAAAAGTATTTTAAATTACACTGAAGGTTATATTGGCTGAGGAATGTATAAATGTAAACAAACTTGCAAAAGAGCTCCCAGAAGGAGAAAAATGTTTGTCAAATTGTTTTTATTTTTATGCGAATGTAATTTCCCAAGACTTTTTGTTCAAAATGAGGGATTAAAGATAGAAGTAAGAGTGTCAATAAAACTTGATGGCATAACGTTTCTGTACTTTACATTTGACATTTAAGTCTGGTGACGGGGTTGGCGGGAGAGAAATAGAATTGTTACATTTATTAGAACGAAAACAGGTAGACGAGAAAACGTTTCAACAACAGTTACTTTGTCGTTCAACAAAATGATACATGTGTTACGTAATTGGCTTTAACTTTACGATTCAAGTTTTGAAGACAAGGTACTGTAGTATTGTATATTCTTGTACAAGTCTGGGGCAAAAAGAGATAGTAGGCCTAGTTATGAAGTTGTGCAAGACATATGTGGAAATAAAATGCCAACTAGATGGAACAGAGGTTTTTATTGCAGATCTTATTGCTTGCTCAACATGTTTCGGACACCACTATGCCCATCATCAGGAGCTCAAGAGTATTATACAGTGGTTGCTTACTGTGGTATTTCGTGCTGTAGTCTTCAAGTTGCTGGTCTGGTGCGGAGCTGAGGGTTATGTGTCCGGTTTGCAGGATGCTGCAAGCATCCTGCAAACCGGACACATAACCCTCAGCTCCACACCAGACCAGCAACTTGAAAACC
>JGI20166J26741_11621695_pt1 | contig 11498 bp, 4 predicted proteins | sample TergutCu122P5_FD_26741 | JGI IMG/M metagenome (IMG submission 26741) | reverse complement strand
TCGATTTTCGTGTTGATGTTTGTAGAATCACAAAGGGTGCACATATAGAGCACCTGTAAGGTATGTCACAAAAACTTGGAGTGTTGTTCTATTAAATAAATAATACATACAAGTATACTGCTTGCTCAAGTGTATTGTGTATGACAAGTTGTTGTAACTCCGACAATCATTTTGAATAACCCTGTACTATAGTTAAGACCTTAAATAAAATTTCGTCCCATTTTCTGTATTTTCGTCCAATGTGAATAGAATTAGGTGTGACTGATTTCCTTTCAGTGCTTTTGATCAGTTTCGAGACAAACACCATAAAGTGAGAGGCTTATCTGCGTAAATGAAGTTTTCACGTGTATTCGGCCATAAATGTTAGGTTTTCGATAAAAATTCGTAAAGGAAATGTCCACAAAAGTGTATTGAGTGCTTGCAAGTATCGTGACAAAGAGAGCAGTGATAACCGCACGTTATTTAGGGTGTATGTAAAATTTAGATCCATACTTTTCGTCTTTATTTCCCTGCTTGGATGAAACTGATGGTGAGAGATTTGAATATAATGATGCTGGGAAAATTGTTTCTTCAAAATCTGTGCCGATAAGGCTGCCCTTTTTCATGGGCGAACCCTAAGACCTGTGATAATGAGAATGATAAGAACGCATTGAAAAAGCCCGTGCACTACGATACTAAAGGAAACAATTTGTACCATTGTTTTGATTGTGATGATGTTGTTATTTAAGAAGATTAATTTTGGTTTAAAGTCGTTACTTTGTATTAATCTTCAACCATTTCATTGTTAATAAAGACTCGGGACAAATGTCTGACCACTGCCAGCCGTAGGTGAGACACAGCTGTCACTGTTGTGCTGTAACCTGGCATGTGGCGAAAACCGAAACTGTTATGCACAATGAGCGAGTTAGGCAGTACAGCAGCCAGTGTTAAACGTGTCACCCCGTGTTCCATTTAAATGTCAAAGTCTATATGATTTGTGTAACACACGACAGGCAGTCATTCCCCCTGGCACGTAATTGCCTTCCAAATAATACAAATAGGACACACCTTTACAGAATATTAGTAGTATGATCCAATGAATATAATGGCTGATGGGCGAGAATAGAGCATGCGGAAATATATGATAAATGCACACACAATTCGGTGACACAACAAAATAGATCACTCTGTGTAGCTAGTTGGGTAATATTCATTTTTATCTTCAAAATAACAATTCTGAGATGAACTCAGAAAGCAAATAGTTTCCACTCATTTATGGTACACGAGGTCCATTAATGCCGATCTCAGTAGCCGCGCGGTCTAAGGTGTGGGTCTACGGCCGCTCGCTTGATGGGATTGCGGGTTCGAATCCCGCCAAGGGCATAGATTTCTGTTTGTTGTGAGTGGTGTCAAGTAGAGGTCTCTGCGACGGGTCAATCGCTCGCCTAGAGTAGTCTTACTGCGTGTAGTGTGTCTGAATGTGTTCGTGAAGCCTCCATAATGAGGCCCTGGACCTCTAGGGGCTGTCTAACCATGAGAAAAATGTCTCTTTATTTTACTATTATTACTTTATTCTATATTTTGAGGATTATTTAATAAGTAGAGTTCCTGTGATACTGACTTGTTCTTACGTAACCCGAATATTTCCCAGCTGCACCACCTGTAATAATTAATTTACAACATGAAGTGTCCATAGGCATATTTAAAATGTATTTCCTTACGGAATTTGACGTCCGTGTTTCCAGCAGTTGTTTTAGTTGTAATGATGAAACCTGTAACGTATTAAAGTTATAGTAACGCCCACAGAGTTCTTAACTTACTTGATCGGACAATAAAGTTCGCGAATTCATCGGGGTAAAAGTGCTATATACCTCATTGCTGAGTACCACCATGGTCGCCTTCAAAGTACTGCCCTTGGGAAGCTATGCACCGATGACAGCGCCTAGTCCACCTTTCAAAACTATTTTGGAATTGGTTTTGTCGATTGTCCTTCAGAGCTGCCGTTGTATTAGTCCTGATGTCATCAATGTAATCAAAATGCCTTCCTTTCAATATTTCCTTTATCTTTAGGAACAGAAAAGGGTAACTGGGGGCTAGATCCGGTGAATAGGCAGGGTGTTCCAATACAGTTATTTGTTTAGTAGCTAAAAACTCTTCTTTGCTTTAGTTCTTCGGTGAGCTCCTTTGGGACAATTTTTGCACACACATTCCTCGTGTCAAGATCTTCAGTTAAGATTTTCCTAACTGTTTCTATGTCGATGTTCACTTGCTCTGACAGTTAGCCGACGATTTTCACACACAATTTGAGAACTTTTGTAATGTTTTCTTCAGTTGTACTTGTTGCTGGCCGTCCTGGTCTCTCTTCGTCAGTGACACTTTCTCTTCCCTCAGAAAAACGTTTAACGCACTTGTAGACTGCTGTTTTCTTCATAGCATTTTCCCGTAAACTTTCACTAACATCAACATCAACTAACAACAAGAAATTTAATATTCGTTAGTTCCTCTAATCAAGCTCCGATATTCTCGCGGCGGCACACCAAAACACACGCAGACATTAATAGGTTCCACTCAGAAAGAGACTGCCACGATCAACAACAACACAGCTGTGAAACGCTGATATGTCAACGTCATCAAACCATACTAAGGCTTTTGTCCAGTGCTGCCACGGAAAGCACGCAGTGGCGATTTTGCGAACTTTATTGTCCGATCATGTATATTGTACAAAAAACTGTTTTAATAAAAGCTCCATAATTTTTGAAGATGTATGAGTATTATGCAGGGCCTACAGTGTATAAGGATTCTTTACTAATTGTCGCTAGTGTCGCTGCCGTTAAAACGTTCGCGCTTCCCCCATGAAGAAGGACACAGCACGGCCTGGAGACATCTTGGGAATAAAGACCTGAGGAGAATATTTTACCGGAAGAAAGAGGAAGTTAAAAGATAGCAAATATCATTATTTTTGTTGAATGAGAAAGGGTGAGGTGATGGTATTTAGCACCTGAATGCGATAGACCACCTGGTGTTCTAGGTGTTGATTTAAAGCACGTGGTAACGTGGACTTTATGAGGTGAATAACAGTGCGAGGTGGCCAACTGCACTGTGCAGAATATTACAATAAGATCCGAGGTTTCACGAACAACATATGAATGACAAAGGCGAGTTATTTCATGATCACACAAATTTGCATGATCTCTAAAGAAACACCCCTTAACTTGGCGTTATTTGACCATCTATTATAGTTACACACACACACACACACACACACACACACACACACACACACACACACACACACACACACACACACACACACACATATATATATGGACCTTAGAGGATATCAATTCTAATTTGGAATAACAGAAAAGAGAAGTGGAATATTGCACTGCGGGGCGACCTGGAGAGAGTAGCTTAATGAACGAACTTTAACGGATGTATTATCTTTCCGGACACGTGGTTGTGCAGAATATAAACATGTAACATAGCGTGTCTGGGTTGGGTAAGTATGGGAGGCTAATCAATTCAAAATGTGTGGCCATCACTCTTTTAACTTTACAGAAGGGACCGTGCGCGCCGTTGAAATATTTGGTGTAGCTGTTATCACAAACTAGAACGCTGTTCGATTTTTGTTTGTTTCACCCGATTCGGAAATGAAATACAAGTCAATGATAAAGCAATATTTTCAGTTTTTTATGAACAAACATTTTTTGTTTGAAAATAATGGCACGGGCTGTGCGTGTAATTTTCAAAAGACTCTGACTGAAGTAGAGCATTTTGCATTTTTTCCATTTACACTCACATTACATGCCCACGAATCAGATTTATTTAAATGTCCAAGTTTTTAAGTTTTGTCACTTTCTCTTCGATGTACGAAATATAGAATCTGATTTGATGTGGCAGAGATTACTACTGCACGGAATTTTCATTATCTGGCCCTGAATGGCCCGAAGTCCTGAAGTTACGGCTGGTAGATTTGAATAAATACTCTTCTTTCACCTGATTTAAAGACGCTTTGAATTGAGATATTCAGCACCCATGTAGTAATTTCTGTTTTTAACATAGTTCGAAGAAGTAGGTGGCAGTATTCTGCAAGTTCAGTACTGTATCTCATCTCAGCCAACCACTGGACGTACAATAAAAAATTTGACTGTAAGAGAGGATGTTTCAATGCAGACGTCACTATCTAATCATTTGTATATATTTGCTAAGAATGTTGTCATATTTTCACTCTGTATAAGTTACGACATTTATGTGTCATGTACGTCCTGAATATGGCAACACAAGATTGCCGAAACATGCAGGAGTTACCTGTACATTTGAACTAGTGCAGTAAGTTGGAAATGAAGTTACTTACGAGTACACTGGTATAGTATTAAATTAAAGTGCACTGTAATTCATTGCAAACTTCGCTATACGCAACAAGCTGCGTGTAAGACAGAAACAGAAACAGTTTTGAATTCGTGTTGTGCTTGGTGTTGTGTTCGTAACCCGACTCGCCACTGCATGATAGTATGCTGTCATTTGTACCTGATATGTGTGACACAGCTTGCCTTTATAATGCCGAATCACACCAACAGCTCCGTCCTGTGCAGTGTACAGCATAATTACTGAACTGTAACTGTGAACTGCGCGCTATCAATAAATTATAACACGGTTCTTCTTATTCAGAGAGGTACATTATCGGTGAAAATTGTCGCATGTCACCACTGCTGATGTAACTGTTCTCGAGAATGGTATTTGCAGTGACATTCCAGTACCTTACATACGCATGGCAGTCAGTAACTCCAAAAGCGAAACTCACAATCACGGTCTAGCGAAGTTGCGTATTAGAAGCAAACAATGAAATGGCCGATAGAATTGTAAACTATTTGCTAGGCGACGGAATTCTAATTCCAGAAGTCAATATACAAACAACAAATGATTAACATGCATTATAAACTGATAGAATTCGGTATTAATGCCACTGTGTAAGCGTACTTGTATTGTATGTAGGAGAATTATCTAATTCAGTGGTTCCCAGAGTTTGTTCCGCGCATCCCAAGGGATCCGCGACCAGTTTCCCAGGGGATCCATGGATGCATTCCTGTAATTGCTACGTCGGAGTTTACGTATTTTTAATTAAGGAATAATTTTTTTCACAAATAATCGCGGAACTTCTTCAATTGGAGATATGTTTATTTTGTATGACCGTTAGAATAGTTGATTAATATACCTCATGTACCCACGAAGCGAGCTACAGTCAGTGTAATTAAGGTCAAACCATGCAATGCATTGTTACGTGTTCTGATGTTATGTATTCGTAGCTATCAAAAATCAGTTTTGAGATATAACATTTTAATTTTGGATACCCATCATCCGGACTCTCTGTATTTACGTAAACAAAGATGTGAGGATCCGTGGTTATTGTTGAAGCCAAAGGGGGTCCGCGAGCACAAGGAGTGCGGGGAACACTGACCTCATTTATGCTGACTGACTGAGATGCGACATGCCTTAGTAAAACAGTTACGAGTTACAACAAACCGTATGAATAGTGCCGTGGCCTACTTCAAGATCCGATTCTTCTGGGATGTTATGCTGTTCATTTTCAGGGTCAAGTATTCTAGGTCTGCTTGACCCTTGTCAATGAAGGGACTACGATCCTTCGAGTCGTCGGTAACTATGTATATCAGTGAACAAGTTGTAACGTTTTAGAGTCCTGAAGTCTCCACTAGCGATTCGTTTAGCAGAGACATGATTGTATGCTTCAAAGTCAAGGTAAAATTGGAAGAAAGATTTAAAAAGTAAATAATTCTTGGTAAATGAACAACGTGACGCATAATTCTTTTCTATGTATTTATTTATTTATATTTTAACTCTCTACATGTTTCGAGCACATCGTGCTCATCATCAGAAGAGAAAAATTGTGTCAATACAACCTCTGGTAGCTGTCACTCTGTCGGTGGCCGTGTCGTGTGCAGGTCGGAAGTGAACTGCGTTTTAGTCTAGTAAATAACTCCATCTCTGACTTACTCCATAAAACACTCTCCTTCTTGAGAAGAAAATAGTACCTCGTCTGCCGAAGTATACAAGTATTCGTCGTCAAGGTTTCGTACTGGTTTCACAACACACTCTTAAGTTTGAGACCCACTCTAACGTTTTGTAATAGATGGTGTTTACGGCGAGGTGTTGTGTGTCTCCAAACCCGGAAAATCGCTCCTTTTCGGTTTTACGGGAGACATACATTCATACATTCGTACCCGTCTTCTGTGTCTGGAGGCAGACTTCTGCACCAGAAACCTGAGGACGCCATGTCCTACCGTCTTATAGCAAATTAAGACAATAATCTTTCTTTCTTTTATGAATTTACTGAAGTCTCGCGTTAGCTTATTCCACAGTGTGTAGAAGGAGACAGCTACTCACTGTGCAAAGGAAAGAGGAGTATATGTGATGACCACCCATGTTTATGAAAGATATTCCAGGTGATTTGCTGGATTATTACCCTGCTAGCTGCCGGTCACCCATTGCATTCTCATAAAACGAGGGTACTCTGAAATTTGTCAGTGAATTTGAGTAACTTATATGCATATTTCCAGCTGGTTTACTAAAATTCCCAACAACATAATGATAGCACCTGTAGTGAAAGAACAGCCGTTTAGTTATTGTAGCTATTTGAAATCTGGGGAACGTTTTCAGGCTTCTAAGTGGACGTGTGGAGCAAAAACGTGGCTGTATTAATGATAAAGTCGACCAGATGCAATCAACTGCCCATAATCGTTTAATGTATGCCAGAGTTATCAATGAAAACAGGGATTGATGTTCGGAGCTCATTCCATAGAATTACACACTCATCGTATCCATTTTAATTGAGGAGATATTGTGATCATCAAAAGGTTATTTTGCCAGAATGTCGTGAAAATCGGTTAAAAGCTAATTAAGACTGCCTGCGGACACACATGGCCTCAGCTCTCGCCAAGCCACGGCAGCTTATCACATTATTCCGTAGCAGATATTATCGTTAACTAAATACAATATGTTCATAAATTTTTGTACAGGACGATTCAAAATAAACACTCATTTCCTCAGTAATGCACCCGTGAATAATGAAAGCTCCATTTGCCGAGTGGAACAGTACTGGGATTTGTACAAATTAAGGTATTTCAATGGGAATACCTGAAAATCATCAGATAAATTCCTGTTTTATGAAGACCTATTGAGATTTCTGCTGCAGGCGAATGAGTTAATGTCACCCAAATGAACTAAAGTACGGAACCGATCAATGCCTATAAGTTTCGTAGATACACAGAGGGAAGTAGGACATATTTTTCATATGTCAGGTACATTTGAACGTATGCGTAATAAAATATACGTTTGTGCAGAAATAAGAATTGTACCTTTAACTGGGCAAACTCACTTCCCTTTGCCCAGGATTTTCAGTGACATAAAGAAGCAATTGAATTTACTTGCTTCTTATATTATATATATATTATATATATATGTGTGTGTGTGTGTGTGTGTGTGATGAGCCTTACTTAATGCTTACAATTACGTACATATTAGGTCGTTCACGTTGTACGTGTATTCTCAGTATGTACACAAGCATGCAAGCAGTAACAGGTAACGGTAATCACTGAACTGTCACATGTTATTAGTGCATTACAAGAAACAAGTACCTCAATTATTTTAATATTTTTTTAAATTTTAATTCTATTTTATTTTAATTATTTTTATTTTTATTATTATAGTGTTTTATTTTAATTGTTTTAAGTACCACAATATTTGTATTGTTTCATTCATGTTCTATAATACAAAGAAGTGGCATGTGTTTTACTTATTATTTAACTTCCTTATGTCATATAGTGATAAGACTTGCAATTTAAAGGCAGGCCGCTTTACGCATTAGACTTTATAGGCCAAAGGTGACCAAAGAGTCGATCGCGGAACGTTTTTGGTCTATATCAAAATTTATTTGCGACATCAGTACGATCGTTTGATAGCATTTTTTGGATCAAACCACCCCTGTGAATAAGCCTTCTCCCAGGTGAAGGTAATGAAATCAAGATACCGAAGCGTCTGGTTGCTGGACATTTAATATATTGCCTTCACATATACCCAGTAAGTTCTTCCAATATATGCAGTGTCATGCATCATCTTCACAATAGAAAGGTTGATGAAAAACACCATGCAATTATGGTAAATTGTTCTAGTTAGAAAAGATCAAATTTAATAAAGAACACATTTGTAGTTTTTTGTGTTATTATGTTATTTTATATTTCTTCCCCTAGTTGACCTAATATTAATACATCATATACTGTTGTAGATCGCGGAAGACTTTGTATTTAGATTAGACAACTGAGCCCAAAAGTCTGGCCATCTATGTTGCAGGCTGTAGCTGTCTAAAGATGGAACGATAATGAATGTAGTGCAGATCTCTTTGGATATTACACCTTACACATATGTACTGGTAAAGAACCTATTGTCATTTGGAAGGGAAATTTTGGCAGTTCCGGTCACTAGCTGTGTTTTCTAGGTAATTCTTTAGTTGAACCATTCTTCTATATTACAATCCAAAAGGGATGGCTTGAAATTAAAATTTTTACTGAATATTTACGCTATAAATTTACCAAGTTACGAGAGAGATCTTGACAGATGTTATCGTAACTTACGACGCAGCATGGCCGAAACAAACAAACGTAACTTTCGACTGTTTCATATTTTAAAAAAACTACTGCATATTGACACTATGAATTTGGAAAGAATTTAAGAGAAGAGCATGATATATATATTTAATATATATAATATAACATATATATATACAACACACACACATTATCGTGCAGTATGATGATGCATTGTCCACCGAAGTGTAGGTTGGCCTACCTATTGACTGCTTTCAGACTTAATACAGTTTCATTAAATATTCATGGTACGAATCTGAAATCTTTGTAGGAGACAGCATGATAGATGTTATCGGCAAAGTACTACATTGTATTGCTGACAGAAGTATGGGTATCTGTTGACTGTTTCATAACTTGATATAATTCACCGAATATTCATGTAGAGTGTTTCAAAATTTATTGAACCATAGGTTTATAATATTTCACCGGCAAAGTAGGACGCTGCAATACAAACCGTTGCTGTGGTGCCCCTTTACTGCTCCGTAACGATAGATCGTTTTCGGGAATTTCTCCCACCTGAACTAAATGTCGGAAGCTGTAAGAATGGTCTGTTGGGAAACGTTAGGCTTGTTTTTGTACTGAATGATATCCTAGCTAGAATAAAGTGAAAAAATACAAGAAATTTGAGATACAATAACATTATGTTATATTGTTGAATAAGTGACTGCGTTTTGTGAAATTCTTTCATCAGCTTTTACAAGCATTTAGTCTAGAGGCCTGCACGGCCCCAAGTTTTAAAATTTTACCCTGCCCGGTACGAGAAACATTGAACCTACCCAGAAGTATAGCCATACCGTCAAGCGTGTTAACCAAAACCAATCGAAGAGCGACTTCCTACTAATTCAGCCCGAATTAAACATCATAAATTTAGAGTCTGCTCTATTATTTCACTATTGTATGCTGCTTTTAACATATAGATGTCAATTATGCTTGAATTGATCACTTAAGGTCCATCTAGGAACATCTTTATTATTTTACTGTTGGAGGAATGTTATATTGATATCGGACATTACATGTGTAATGTATTCATCTCGAACTACTTTCAGTAGGCGAACAGCTACAAAACCTTTCTAGCCAATGAAGCTTGAGTTTGTTTCCGGAAACCAACCAAGCCAAATTTCCCAGCTTTGTTTTAAACAAATGGTTAACTCGCTACATTTATTGCATGTGTATGGACAACGTAACTCACTGGTTAATTGACGACGCACACGTAGCGTCACAATCCAGTACGCTAGCCGTCACTAAAACAAAATAAACGCTACTATAGAGGGTTCTCCTTTTTTGCGAAAAAATATTTATCCGAGAAATTTCGAAGTGCTATATATAACGTCTGATTTGTTATCACGTAAACCAGACCCGAGCCCGGCCCAATCAGATAGTTTCCTGGGCTATATTGTTTCAGCAACTCATTAATCCACGATACCTGGAAGGTGAAGCGAAAGATGGTTATAGCTTCGGATCCTTTACGAATTTTCGATTAATCTCTGTAATTATGAACGACTAATTGGCAATACCTGGAAGATGTCGTTTTAAAGACAGCCAAGATGCGTCTAGAATGTGATCATTATATGGATCATGCCTGTTTGTGTAACATTCAGAATGTGTTAGGTTGGAAATAACGATTAAATTCATGTCTAGTTTGTGAGTCTGCAAGTTTATCAGTTGGAATTTCCGGTCTGTGAATTTGTACAAATTCAGTCACAATGGATACTATAAATTAACTCCAGGAGAGATTAAACAGGTAAAGGAAAGAAAGAACACGAAAAGAAAGTTGGGGAAGGGAAATCAATTTTTACGGAGAGATGTTAGATTTAAAATGTCTGGACTTTTGTGTTTTTGCACCGTGTATTTTAATATAATCGTGTAATATAAACCAAAAAATGCACCTTTTTTAAAATACTCTTTTAACTACTTGTGCTGTTGCATGTAAATAAATTATCCAATATCCGTATCTACAACCGTCTTCCTGAAGATGAACTCTCGGGTTCGAAAAAAGTAGAAGACATCGTAAAAATTATTATGGTAGTTTAACAAAATTTCATTTCGTTGGTTTACGTTATAGGATCATCTGGAGTTTCTCAGGTAGTGCCAACTTGTCCGTCTGGTAAAGTTAAGTTAGTGGTAAGGTAAAGGATTCGGACGTGAAGGTGGTATTGCTTTGAGAAGTGCATTGCTTTAGCATGCGGTAAGGGAAAATCGAGTGGGTAATTGGTAAGTATGTTTTGAATTTTTATACTTTGTGTTCAGTGGGTGGTTGTGTTGCATTATGGTCTAAATTTTTGTAACAATTTTGGAAGCACTGTACAGGGGTGGGACTTTGGTGTGAGTATTGGGAGGTTTAAATGGAAAACACGCAGTGCTGTGTGGGATTTGGGTTAGAACTAAACAGTTGCTTAAGGAACCACGTAAATCAACTAATATTTTGATGGATTTTGCCAATCGCAGGACCTTTTGAATTAATACTAATTCGTTGTCAGTAGTATAGAATTAAGGTGCAAAAACAGAGTCCCTCTGAACGAAAGAATGGAATTAATCCAAATAATACATAAAAAGTTAGTCCCTAATATGTGGAAATAAAATGCCAACTAGATGCAACAGAGGTTTTTACTGCAGATTTTACTGCTTGCTCAACATGTTTCGGGCACCACTATGCCCATCATCAGAAGCTCGAGAGTATTATACAGTGGTTGTTGCCTGTGGTATTTCGTGCTGTGGTTTTCAAGTTGCTGGCCTGGTGTGGAGCTGAGGGTTATGTGTCCGGTTTGCAGCTAGCCTCACGCCTGGGAAAGTTAATGAAGTTTAATTAATGTTTTAATTTCAAATTAAGCAAATGTATTGTCGTCTTCTGTTAATATATACGCAGTG
>JGI20166J26741_11621362_pt1 | contig 11500 bp, 6 predicted proteins | sample TergutCu122P5_FD_26741 | JGI IMG/M metagenome (IMG submission 26741) | reverse complement strand
GCGACCGCTTCACGCGCGCCTTCGAGGCCAGCTACTGGGACTGGACGGATTCCGACAGGCTGTTGAGCCTGGTCGCCTCGGCCGGTCTCGATTGGGTCCAGCTGACCTGGCTGCGTTCCCTGGTCCAGTACCTGCGCCAGGCCGGCCTGCCCTACTCGACCAACTACATGCGCCAGGCCCTGATCGAGAACCCGGCCTTCGCCCGTGGGCTGGTCGATGTCATCGAGATCAAGGCCGGCCCCGGCAAGGCCTCCTCGACGCCGAGCGCCGAGGCGCGCCGCGACGCCGCGGCGGAACGCCTGGCGGCCCTCAACGACGAGCTGCGCGAGGTCGCCTCCCTCGACCACGACCGCATCCTGCGGGCCCTGATCGCCGTGGCGGGAGCCCTCGTCCGGACGAACGCCTTCACCTGCGACCTGGCCGGCGGCCACGAGTCGCTAGCCTTCAAGTTCGTGACCGCCGACTTGGAGGTCCTGCCCCAACCCCGGCCCCAGTTCGAGATCTGGGTCCACTCGCCCAGGGTTGAGGGCGTCCACCTGCGCTTCGGGCGGGTCGCCCGAGGCGGGCTGCGCTGGTCGGACCGGACGGAGGATTTCCGGACGGAGATCCTTGGCCTGGTCAAGGCGCAGATGGTCAAGAACGCCGTCATCGTCCCGGTCGGGGCCAAGGGTGGCTTTATCGCCCGGCGGGCGGCCTCGCCGACGGTCGACCGGGCACGCTGGCTGGCCGACGGCCAGGCGGCCTACCGCGAGTTCGTGGCGGCGATGTTGTCGGTCACGGACAACATCGTCGACGGCTCGGTCGTCACACCGGCCGGCATCGTGGCCCTGGACGATCCCGACCCCTACCTCGTGGTGGCGGCCGACAAGGGCACGGCCACATTCTCCGACCTGGCCAACGCCATCGCCGAGGAGCGGGGCTTCTGGCTGGGCGACGCCTTCGCCTCGGGCGGCTCAAAGGGTTTCGATCACAAGGCGATGGGTATTACGGCCCGCGGCGCCTGGGAGTCCGCCCGCCGCCATCTCCACGAGCTGGGCCTCGACCCCGACCGCGACGACTTCAGCGTGGTCGGCATCGGCGATATGTCGGGCGACGTCTTCGGCAACGGCATGATGCTGAGCGAGCACATCAAGCTCGTCTGCGCCTTCGACCACCGCCACGTCTTCGTCGACCCGACACCAGACCCGGCCACGAGCCTGGCCGAGCGGCGACGCCTGTTCGCCTTGCCCCGATCAAGCTGGGTGGATTACGACGCCGGGCTGATCTCGGCCGGTGGCGGCGTCTACGGGCGCGACGCCAAGGCCATCCCGATCACCGACGAGGCCCGGACCGCCCTCGGGCTGACGACGGAGGCCCAAGAGCTGACTCCCGACGAGTACATCCAGGCCGCCCTCCAGGCGCCGGTCGACCTGCTCTGGAACGGCGGCATCGGCACCTACGTCAAGGGGGCTCAGGAAACCTCCGCCCAGGTCGGCGACAAGGCCAACGACGGGCTGCGCGTCAACGGCGCCCAGGTTCGGGCCCGCTGCGCCGTCGAGGGCGGCAACCTCGGCTGGACCCAGTTGGGCCGGATCGAGTACGCCCGGGGCGGCGGCAAGATCAACGCCGACTTCATCGACAACTCGGCGGGGGTGGACACCTCCGACCACGAGGTCAACATCAAGATCCTGCTGGCGGCCGCGCAGGAGGCCGGGCACCTGACGGCCTCCCGGCGCAACGAGTTGCTGGCCGAGGTGACCGACGACGTGGCCCAGCACGTGTTGGCCCACAATGCCGACCAGAACCTGGCCCTGGCCGACGAGGACATCCTGGCGGCCCGGCAGGCCGGCCTGCACGAGGACTGGATCGCCGCCCTGGTCGACGCCGGCTACGTCGACCGGGGGTTGGAGTTCTTGCCGTCGAGCGCCGAGATGGCCGAGCGCATCGCCCACGGCCAGGGGTTGAGCAACCCCGAACTGGCGACGCTCTTGAGCTGGACCAAGATTTACCTGTCGGACTTGGTGCTGGGCTCCGACCTGCCGGAGGACCCCTTCGTGGCGGACCGACTGACCGGCTACTTCCCCGCCCGGTTGCGCGACGAGTTCCACGCCGTGATGCAGTCCCACCGGTTGCGCCGGGAGATCATCACGACGATCGCGGTCAATCGCTTCGTCGATTCCCAGGGCGTGGCCAGCTACCACCACCTGCACTCGGACACTGGCGCCGGCGCCGCCGACGTCATCCGGGCGCAGCTGGTGGCCCGGTCGGTCCTGCGCTCCGGCAGGTCGGAAATGGCGGTGCGGCGCTCCGATCTGCCTGCCGAGGCGAAATCGGCCGTGCGCTTCGCCCTGCGCCGCGAGGTCGAGCGGGGCACCCGGTGGCTCCTGCACAACCGTCCCCGCCCGCTCGACATCAGGGCCGAGATCGAGCGCTTCGCCGTCCCCGTGCAGCGTCTGGAGGAATTCCTGCCCGGCTGTCTGACCGAGAACGGCCTGGCGGACTTCGCGGCGGGGCTGGCGGACTGGAAGGCGCGCGGCGTCACCGGAGAGCTGGCCCGGTCGGCCGTCCTGGCCGTCTATTCGCCCCACTTGTTCGGCATGGTCGGCATCGCGGTCGGCCGGGGGCGAGAGCTGGACGAGGTGGCGGAGACCTTCTTCTTGGTGCGGGAACACTTCGGCATCCAGAAGATGCAACAGCAAGTCGAACGGCTGCCGCAGACCGACCGCTGGGCGATGAGAGCCCGGGCCAGTCTGCGCGACGAGATGTCAGCCGCCCAGACCGCCCTGACCGACCGCATCGTGCTGCTGGCGGCGACGCCCAGCGAGGCCTTGGCCCGTTTCTTGCGGGATCATCCGGCCGCTTCGGACACGGCCCGGCTGCTGGCGGAACTAGGCGACAGCGCGCCGGGGCTGGCCCCGCTGACCGTGGCCCTGAGGGCCATCCGGTCGCTGTTGGCCTGATCGACCAGCCCGGGCCGAAGACTCGGAGTGGACGGCACGGGGCCGAAGGCGCCCTCTATGCTGTGGGCGCCGGACGGGCGGAGGTGGCCTTGCTTCCCGCCCGGGGGAAGGACTAGCCGTGGGGTTGAGAGACTTGATGGCCCGCCGAGGAGCCACCCCCGAGTTCGCCGGAGCGCGCTCGCCCACCGAGGCCGGCCCCGTCGACGTCGTACCCAAGCGCCTGCGTGAGGCCGCCGAGCGGGCCGCCTGGCTGTGGCAACAGGGACAGACCGAGGCCGCCCTGGCGGCCCAGCGCCACGTGGTCGACGGCCTGGCCGAGGCCATCGGCCCTCAGTCGGAGGCGACGTTGTGGGCCCGGCTGGGGTTGGCCCAGTGGCTGACCGATGCGGCACAGGCCCGGTTGGCGGACGGTCGTGCCCTCGTGGCGTTGCGGCAAGACGTCTCGCGGCGCGGTACTGGCGTGATCGACATCGACGGCTTCGAGGCCGGGCTCGTGGCCGCTTTCGCCGAAGCGTCCGGCCTGCTGGCCGGGCTGATCTCGGAGGCCGAGGAGGCGCTGGGGCGAGACCACGAGGTGGCTGGGCGGGCGCGCGGCCTGCTCGAGTCGATCAACGACCGCGACGTCCCGGAACTGGCTTCGCGGATGGCTGCCGAGGCAATCGACCAACTCCTCGACCAGGCTCGCCGCCAGATTGTCAGCCGGCTGCGCGCGGTTAGCCGGCGACAGGCCCGGAAGGTGGCGGCGAACGCGCTGCCGAGCCGGCGCCGGCAGGTTGAGGCGGCCGTGGCGGAGCGGGGCGGTGACGACCCGGAGACGCTCCGCGACCAGTACCGCTTGGTGTGGGACTTGGCCGGGGTCGGAGACGGCGACGCGGCCTGGGCGCTGGCCGAAGCCGTCCTGGAGGGGCGGCAGCGGCTGCTGGGCGAGCAGCACACCGACACCGTCCGGTCGCGCTACGCGCTGGCCTGCCTGAGAGGTGACCGAGACGAGTTCGACTCGGCCATCGCCGACCTGGACGGCATCATCGCCGATTTCACGTCGATTGACGGCCCAGGCCACGCGACGACGTTGACCGCCCGCCGCGTCCAGGCTGATTTCGTCGGCTACCAGGGCGACTACCGGCGCGCCGCCCGACTGGCCGCCGAGGTGCTCCACGACGCCCAGGACTTGGGCGCCGATCCGACCGTGATCGACGAGGCCGAGGCCGCCGCAGCTCTCTGGCTGCGGCTGGCCTGAGACGGGCGGAGCCGGGCGCGGCGGGGGCCACTAGCCTGAAGCCGATGCGCATCGATCTTCACACCCACTCCCTGGTGAGCGACGGCACGGACACCCCCGCCGAACTCGTCGCCCTGGCCCGTGAGGCCGGGCTCGACGTGGTCGGGCTGACCGACCACGACACGTGCGCCGGCTGGGGCGAGGCGCTGGCGGTCGGGGAGCGGCTCGGCGTGGCGGTCGTTCCGGGCATCGAGCTGTCGGCCCACGAGCCCGTCGCCGGAGAGGCCCCCGGGGCACCGGCGACGGACCGGCGGGCCGTCCACGTGCTCGGCTACGGCGTCGACCCCACCGAACCGACGCTGGCGGCGGAACTGGCCGCTATCGGCGGTGGGCGGCGGGACCGCATCCCGAAAATGCTCGACCAGTTGGCCCTGTTGGGCCTGCCCTTGACCTTGGAGGAGGTGCGGGCCCAGGCCGGCGACGCCGTGATCGGGCGGCCCCACGTGGCCGACGCCCTCGTGGCTCGGGGGTATGTCGGGCACCGCGACGAGGCCTTCGCCCGGTGGTTGCGTGACGACGGACCGATCAGAGTGCGCCGCTTCACCCCCGACGTCGACCGGGCGGTCGATCTCATCGTGGGCGCGGGGGGGCTGGCCGTGTTGGCCCACCCCTGGGCCCGGGGCGGCCAGCAGCGGCTGACCGCACGGCGGATCGAGGAACTGGTGGCCGAGCACGGGCTGGCCGGGCTGGAGGCCGATCACCCCGATCACGACGCCGGCCAGCGGGCCTCACTACGGCGGCTGGCCGACCGGCTGGGCATTGCGGCCACGGGGTCGAGCGACTACCACGGGCTGGGCAAGCGGGGCCACCCGCTGGGGGCCTGCACGACCTCCGATGAGGTCTGGTCCCACCTGCGGACCCGGCTGCTGCTCGTGCGGTAAGCTCCGGCGCCGGGCGGTCCGACGGACGTGCAGGCCGGAGTGGGACTGGCCCGTCGATGACGTGGGGCCGTTGGCTCCGGCACCGGGCCGGTCGATGGAAGTCGACGGAAGGGGAGACGATGACGACGGATGACGGCGACGCCGGTGCGGCCCTGGCCTCGGCCGACTCGGAAGCTTCCTTGGCCCAAACGCAGCGGCGCAGCCGCGAGATCGAGGCCGAAATCATCCGCCGGCCCGAGGGCTTCCGCGTGCTGACAGGCGACCGGCCGACCGGCAATCTCCACATCGGACACTACTTCGGCTCGCTGGCCAACCGGGTGCGGCTGCAAGACCAAGGCGTCGACACGCTGGTCCTGATCGCGGACTACCAGGTCATCACCGACCGTGACGGCGTCGGCCCCATCGCCGAGCGGGTCTGGTCGCTGGTGGCCGATTACCTGGCCGCCGGCATCGACCCGGCGCGCTCGGTCATCTTCACGCACTCGGCCGTGCCCGGCCTCAACCAGTTGCTGCTGCCCTTCTTGAGCCTCGTGACGGACGCCGAGCTGCGGCGCAACCCGACGGTCAAGGCGGAGTTGGAGGCCACCGGCGGTCGGCCGATGTCCGGCCTGCTGCTGACCTACCCGGTCCACCAGGCGGCAGACATCTTGTTCTGCCGGGCCAATGTCGTGCCCGTCGGCAAGGACCAACTGCCTCACCTGGAGCAGACCCGCGTGGTGGCCCGCCGCTTCGACGAGCGCTACGGCCGGGTCGACCCCGACCGACCGGTCTTCCCGCAGGCAGACGCCCTCCTGGCCGAGCGGGCTGTCACGATCTTGGGCCTGGACGGCACGAAGATGAGCAAGTCGAAGGGCAACGTCATCGAGTTGGGGATGGACGCGGACACGACGGCCCGGCTGATCAAGAAAGCCGTGACGGACGCCGACCGCCACATCACCTACGACCCGGACAACCGTCCGGGCGTCTCCAACTTGGTCAACCTGGCCGCGCTAGCCCAGGGCCGCGAGCCCGAGGAGGTGGCGGCCGAGGTGGGCGACGGCGGCGCCGGCGCGCTGAAGAGGCTCGCCACCGAGGCCCTCAACGAGCGGCTGCGGTCGCACCGGGCGAGGCGGGCCGAGCTGGTGGCCGACCCGGGGCACTTGAGGGACGTGCTGGCCGACGGCAACGCCCGCGCCAACGCCATCGCCGACCAGACGCTGGCCGAAGTCCGCCAGGCCATGCGCATGGTCTACTGACCCGCGGCCCGGCGGCGCTGCCCGTGGTCGGGCGGTAGGGCCGCCCAGGCCTCACGACCCCGCCGCCGACGGGCGGCGCTGCCCGTGGTCGGGCGGGAGACGGCGCGGGGTCGCGGAATCCGGGCCCGCTCGGCCCCGCGCCCTATGCTCGACCGCGTGGAGATGTGGCACGAGCCCAGTCGCTTGGACCGACTGGAGCGGGGGCAGCGGTGCGACCCGGCGGTCGTTCGTCGGCTGTGGGCCGAGGGGATGGTCATTCGCCTGGGCGGCGGGCCGAGCGTGGCGGTCGAGCCCGACCACGGCGACGACGGCCCGTGGTTGATCGACGGGCTGCCGGCCTGGCGCACGGCCAGGACGGCGTTCGCCGGGCGGGCCCGCCTCGTGACCCGGCCGACGGCGGGCCTCGCCCTCGCCCCCGACCGCCACCTGCTCGTGGGAATGCTGGACGGGACGGCCTGCTTCGTCGACCGGCTCGACGAACCGATCGGGCTCAACCTGCGCCGGGCCTTGCCCCTGCTGGAGCCGGGGCAGGCGGAACTGGTCGTGGCGGCGGCCGCCCTCGTGGCCTGGCACCAGGAGGCTGGCTTCTGCCCGGCCTGCGGCTGCGGCACGCGGATCACGGCCGCCGGGGCGTCGCGCCAATGCGACGGGTGCTCGCTCGACTTGTTCCCGCGGACGGATCCGGCGGTCATCGTGGCGGTGACCGACGACCGGGACCGGCTCCTGTTGGTCCACCAGCCGCACTGGCATCAGGGCCAGTTCTCGGTCTTGGCCGGGTTCGTCGAAGCGGGGGAGTCGGTCGAGCAGGCGGTCCACCGTGAGATCGCCGAGGAGGTCGGCGTGGCGCTGGACCGCCTCGACTACGTCGCCAGCCAGCCCTGGCCGCTGCCCCGTTCGCTGATGCTGGGTTTCCGGGCCCGCGCCGCCACGACGGCGCTCCACCCCGACGGCAGCGAGATCCTCGATGCCACCTGGTTCGACCGCGCTGAACTAGCCGAGGCCGTGGCGTCGGGCCAACTCCTCCTGCCCGGGCCGGCCTCCATCGCCTACCGGCTGATCACGAGTTGGTTCGAGGGGTCCTGAGCGGCCCGGCGGGTCCTTGAGCCGTCGGTTAATCTAACGGCCTGGAGGAGTTCAGCGGCCGACCGGTGGGTCGGTTCTTCGATGGGTCTTCGGTGGCTCGCCGTGGTGTGACCACGGTGTTGCCGGGATCACGAGCCTCGCACCCTTCTCCGTGACCGGTCCTGCCGGGTCCCGGGCGAGAGCCTTGGGGACCACGGAGCTTCGTCGGCCCGGTCTGGAGCGTCCGTCGCCTGGCGGCGGGCACGTTCCCGAAGGGCCTGGCGCCTCGTGGGGGCGTCATGGGGCGGGGAGCGGGACGCTATGGCGGAGCGTCGCTCGGGTAGGGAGCCTTCGGCCACCGGCGAACGGCGTCCGTCCGTCGACCTGTCCCGGACGGTCGTGGATTTCTCAAACCCGGTCACGCTGGGCGACCTCGTGGCGGCTTGGCCGGGCGGCGCAACGGGGCTCGCGCAGCCCCTAGGAGGGGGGTGTCTGTCCATGCCCCGGACGAGGAACTCCGGAACCGGTGATCTCGGCACACCACCTGTCATGCCCGCCGGCTCCCCACCCACAGTGATCGGAGCGGTCGGTTCTCGACGGCTCCCCGGAGCGGTCGGCAGCCTGGACAAGGAGCGGCCCGGGCCGGGCCGCTCGGCCGATGCGCCCGCTTCGAACCGATCAGCGATCGCGCGGGCGTCAGCGGGGGCTTCGGCCTGCCCGACGGGCCTGACAGGGCCCGGGACGGCGCCGGCGGGGGGGCTGACGGAGCCCGACCGAGCACGGCGCTCGTCGGCGGTCAGCTTGCGGCAGCATTGCGCGGCGGGCGATCTGCCGGCCGCCTTCGATGATCTCGACCGCCTGCTCGACGCGGTCTTCGGGCTGCCCGTCGAGGACAGGGCCGGGGCGGTCGACCGGCTGGAGGACGAGGTGGTCGAGATCGCCGAGACTCTCTGCCCCAGCCTGACCGAGCGCCTCCGCTACTTGGCCTTCACGGAGCGGGCCAAGCGGCCGGGCCAGCCCAACCGCTTCCAGGTCCAGACCCAGCTCGAAACCATGCTCATCGCCGTGTTCGACACGCGGGACCGTCTGCGGCCCAAGAGGTACCGCGACTTCCAGGACCTTCTCAACGCGATCGAACGGCGGAGGGCCAAGGCCTTCTCGTTGACCGAGGCGGCGGCATTCCTCAGCTTGACGCCCGGCCACCTGTCGAAGAAATTCAAGGCTACGACCGGCCACAGTTTCGTTTCCTACGTCATGGCCCGGCGGCTGCGCCGCGCGCGGCTGCTGCTGGTCCACACCGATCTGCCCGTGCTCAAGGTCGCTGCCGCCGTCGATTTCAAGCAGGCCAACTATTTCGCCCGCGTCTTCCGGGCGGAATCGGGGATGAGCCCGGCCGAGTACCGGCAGACGACCCGGGCCGGACAGCCGGCTCCCGATCAGGCTGGGCGAGGCCCCGCCAAGCGCTCGGCCAAGGCCGCGATGACGGCGCCAGACCCCCGCTCGGCGTCGACCGTGACCAGCGGGACGCCTATGTCGTTGGCCGCTCGCCAGTCGCGTTCCAAGGGGATCTCGGCCAGCAACGGCACCTCGTAGCCGAGGCGGCGGCTCAACCGGGAGGCCACCTGCTGGCCGCCGCCGTGGCCGAACAGGTCCAGGCGATGACTCTGCCCGCAGTGGGGGCAGGCGCCCTCCCAGTAGCTCATGTTCTCGACCACGCCGATGACCTTCTGCTTCATGCGCCAAGCCATCGTGCCGGCCCGCTCGGCGACCTGGGCGGCGGTTGCCTGAGGGGTGGTCACGACGATGATCTCGGCGTTGGGCACCAGCTGGCCGATCGACAGGGCGATGTCGCCGGTGCCGGGGGGCAAGTCGATCAGGAGGACGTCCAGGTCACCCCAGTACGTGTCCGCCAGGAACTGGCGCAGCCCCTGGGACAGCATCGGGCCGCGCCAGGCCACGACCTGCTCGCGGTCGGGCAGGAACATCGCCATCGAGACGACCTTGATGCCGCGCACGACGGGTGGCAGGAGGAGGTCGTCGAAGCCCTCGACCGTCATCGGCACGTCGTCGGCCGTGGCGCCCAGCAGGTCGGGAATGGAAAAGCCGAAGAGGTCGGCATCGACCACGCCCACGCTCAGGCCCAAGTCGGCCAGGGCGCAGGCCAGGTTGGCGGTGATCGAACTCTTGCCGACGCCGCCCTTGCCGGAGGCGAGGGCGATGACACGGGTGGGGCCGTCTGCCCCGGCGAAGGCGATCTCGCGCCGGGCGCCCACCCCGAGCGCTTCCCGGACGGCCGCCCGTTGCTCGTCGTCCATGACCCCGACGTCGACCGTCACGCCGCTGACGCCGGCGACGGCGCCGACGGCGGTCTCGACGTCCGTGACGATGCGGGCCCGCAGGGGGCAGCCCTCAGTCGTCAGCAGGATCGTCACCGCCACGTGGCTGGCATCGTCGATCGTGCAGGCGGGGATCATGCCCAAGTCGGCGATCGGCCGGCCGAGTTCGGGATCCATCACCTGGCGCAGGGCGCTCCAGACCTGGGGTGCGAGGGGGTGGCCGGTGTTGTCCGAGTCGATCACGGAGCGAGAGTCTAGTGGCCCCGCGACCTGTCCTTCCTCCGTCGCGCTTCGGTGCGGCCCGGCGCCGACTTCGCTTCGGGCCTCCGGGGGATCGCGCTGCCCTCCGTGGTGGCGGGGTTGGCCGCGATTGACGATCCAGCAATGGATCCTGTCAGGTCAGATTGCGCTGCCCTGCGTGGTGGCGGGGTGGCTGCGAGCGAAGCGAGGCGAGGGTGTGAGGTGGGTCGTCGCCAGGCCCTTACGCCAGCCCGTAGTCGATGGCGCGGAGCGCTTGGGCGAAGGCGGCGGCGCTGCCCGGACGGTGCGACGGGTCGGCGCCGAGGGTGGCCCGCAGGAGGTGGTTCAGCCCCGGCGGCACGTCGTGGCGCTTCAGCGGCGGGATCACCCCGTGGGCGATCCGCTCGGCCATGGCGGTCGGCGTGTTGTCGCCCGCCGGCGATTCGAATGGCGGGTGACCGGTCAGCAGGTGCCACAGAGTCGCCGCCAGGTAGTAGAGGTCCGACCGGGCGTCGGCCGGTGATGTGGCGGCTACCACCTCGGGCGGGCTCCAGGGCAGCGCCAACGCGCCCGTCGGGTCGGCCGCGAAGCGGGCGATCGGGCCGCAATCCGTCAGAACGGGGCCGGATTGGGCGTCGAGCAGGATGTTGGACGGCTTGAGATTGAGGTGGAACAGGCCGGCCCGATGGGCGGTGGACAGCGTGTCGGCCACCTGGACGCCGATCCGGATGACGTGGCTGGGCTTTAGCGGTCCCTGCTGCAGGGTCATTTTCAGCGAGCCCTCGGGGTGGTAGGCCAGGCCGACGTAACAGCGACCGTCGTGCGCCACCCCGGCGCCCAGCAGGCGGACGATTCGGGGGTGGGCCAGGGCCGCCCAGGCGTCGACCTCGGCCGACAGAGCCAGGGCCTGTTCGTAGGACGCCGAGGAGTGGAACACCTTGACGGCCAGCTTTGTGGAGGCTTGCCGGGACTGGTAGACGAGGATGTCGGCCTGACGGCCGTGGGCCAGGGTCCGGATGTAGGACAAGCCCGTGATGGGGGGCGGCTCGTCGGCCTCGGACAGGCTGAAGGGGTCGTTGTGCCCCCACTCGAGGGATCGGCGCGGTTGCGTCACGGCGGCCAGGAGCGGCAGGCCGGGCGAGATCCTGGTCGGGTCGACCGATCTGTGGCCGTCCGCCGTGCGCGCCAGCGCGTCCAGCCGCCCGGGGATCGGGCCGAAGACCCCGGTCTCGCCCCCGGCTGTCGCGTCGTCGGGCGACCATGGCAGCTGTTGCCAGCCGGTGGCCCGGCTTCTGGGCTGGTCGGGCAAGCCGACCCACTTGCGGTCGTCCTCACGCGGGCGCGGCGCCAGCTCGGTCCATTGGCGCCCGGGCGATTTGGGACGCTGGGGCGGCAGCCAGGACGGGGCCGGGTGGACCTCGGCGGCGCCGGGCCACGTCGTGCGCTCGGTCGGCGCCAAGAGTGCGGCGGTCGTCAGGGCTGTGTCGGGGGGGCTCGCAGTGGTGACGACCACGTGGTGGGTCCCTTCGCG
>JGI20166J26741_11621028_pt1 | contig 11503 bp, 8 predicted proteins | sample TergutCu122P5_FD_26741 | JGI IMG/M metagenome (IMG submission 26741) | reverse complement strand
CGAAACGACGCCGATTGCGGTCACGATGGAAATGCTGCTCCGCTTGAAAGACGAAGGGAAAATCCGGGCAATCGGGGTCTCCAATGTCACCGTTGATCAACTGAAAGAGTATCTTGCCGTCGGGCCGGTCGATGTCGCGCAGGAACGTTACAATCTGCTTCATCGCAACATCGAAGACAACGGCCTGCTCGACCTTTGCAAGTCGAACGGCATTTCGCTGCTGGCTTATTCCCCGATGGCCAACGGACTTTTGACGGGGAAAATTTCGCCGGACCGTCATTTCAACGAAGGGGACCTGCGGCGGAACAATCCGCGATTTTCGCCGGAAAACATCAGGAACGTCAACCGGATGCTCGACGAGCTTTCGCCGGTCGGGAGCAAATACGGTTTGACGCCGGGACAGGTTGTGGTTGCCTGGACGGCGTGCCGTTATGAAAAAATGTACGTTCTTTGCGGAGCACGCACCGCCGACCAGGTCGCACAAAATGCCGTCCCCGGCGACGTGACGCTCACCGACGATGAAATGCAATTCATCAGTGAAAAGTTAAAAACTAAAAACTGAAAGTTATAAGTTGAAAGTTATAAACTCTGATCCCAATTTTTCACTTTTCACTTTTTCACTTACTCGTGTCTTTTCTGGTTGTTTCGAATTTGACGCTGGAGATTGAAAAACGCCGTTTGCTTGATGGCGTGAGTTTCGGCGTTTTACCCGGAGAGTACGTGGCGGTGATCGGTCCGAACGGGGCGGGAAAGACGACGTTGCTCCGTGCGATCGACATGATTTTTACAAACTGGTCGGGCGAAATCCTGTTGTACTCAAACCGGTTGGAAATTCCAGGAGCTGGATACGTAAGCCCTGCAACGCAGGGCGGTTGCGCGGGGCCGAAGGCTACCGCCCATACCGGCTGCGGTATCGGCAAGTCAATCCGGCATGACAGTCGAAAACGAATCGCTCAAAAAATCGCGTTCGTGCAGCAGTTGAGCACGTCGACTTTTACGTTCACCGTCCGCCAGATGGTTGAGATGGGGCGTTATCCCCATTTGAATCCGCTCGCGCCGCTTGACGAAACGGATCACGAAATCGTCCGGCAGGCGATGCACGATATGGCGGTGACCGAATTTGCCGACCGGCCGGTCGAAACGCTCAGCGGCGGCGAACGCCAGCGGGTGTTGCTTGCCGCCGCACTGGCCCAGGAACCGGAGCTGCTGTTGCTTGACGAGCCGACGACGTATCTCGACTATCGGCACCAGCAGGAATTGAGCCGTTACCTGCGAAAAATCAATCGCGAACGCGGCACGACCATCATCGAAGTGACACACGATGTCAACCGCACCATGAGTGACGTCGACCACGTGATTGCACTCGCGGGCGGTCGCGTTGCGTTCGACGGCACACCGGAACAGTTGCTGCAAAACGACCGGCTGAAAAATATTTACGGCATCGAGTTTCATCTGTTGCCGCACCCCGACCGCCCGTTCCCGGTTTTGTTCCCGGTCGACCGTGATTAGTCTGACAACACAATTTTTTTTATACGAAACAACGCAACAGACGAACGCTCTAAAGAAATGAGGGACACATGTCAACTGACCCCGCCGAAAGTCGTGCAGACCGATGCGAAGAATCATCGTTTGATTTTGCCGAAACGGCCGCATCGCGGACGGAGACTTTTTTGTCAAAAAGTTCATTTTCCAATAATGATTCGCCGCAACAAACACCGTTTCAGAATGTCACGTCATCCGGAAGTACCTTGCCTCCGGTCGGTTGGCGTGAGATTTTCGCCGTTTTGCTTGCCGTCGTCCTAGTCGATACAACATTGTATCACGGGGCGGGCTTTGCAGGTCTGGCCGTGTTTGTGATCGGGTTGCCCCTGCTCCTGCTGCTTGGAATGCCTTTTGCTAAAGTGTCGGATGTCAAAATGCCGACAGAGATTCCCAAACGCCGGCGTCTGTTTCTGCTCTTTTTGTTTTTTACGTTGACACTGGTCACGTCGTGGAAACTGTTGTGGTGCGGTTTCTGGGATACTTATGTCATCGGATTGTTTCTCGTTTTTGGAACCGGCGTCCTGTTGGCCGGACAAAAACCCCGTTTTGTTTCCATCCTCTGGTACGCCGTTCAAGCCATATTCACCGGCGGTGTGCGACTCGTCTCTTATGAACATTCCGTCAAACGGTTGCGATGGTTCCCGACTGCAACAGGAACGCTTGCCATCGTCATTCCGCTGTTCGCCCTGGTCGTGTTCGGCACGATTTTTATTTTCGCCAATCCGAATCTCCTGCAACTCTCTTGGGAGTGGTTGCAGGAGAGTTTTCAATGGCTTCATGACCACCTGACAAACTGGTTCCCGTCCTTTTGGGAAGTTCTTCTTTGGGGATGCGCCGTTTGGTTCATGGCCGGTTATCTGCGACCTTTGACTTTTGACCGTCTTCGTGATCCCGGTTTTTCAGAACAAGATGCCTGGCAAACGAACTTGCCGGGCTTGCAGGCCGGGTATTATGCGTCGTATCGCAACACATTGATGACGGTCATTGTTCTTTTTGCGGTTTATCTTGTTTTCGAGTTTCAAACGTTGTGGTTGCATCCGATTCCTGAAAAATTCGATTATGTCGGTTATGCACACCTCGGTGCCGCGTGGTTGACACTTGCCCTTGCCATCAGCACGGTCATTTTGTCGACGGTTTTTCAGCAAAATGTTTATGCCGACAAACGGGTTTCATTCCTGAAAACGCTTGCCTGGATATGGTCGGCGGAAAACATCATTCTTGCCGTTGCCGTTTATCACCGGCTGATGATTTACATCGGTTACAACGGCATGACACGGATGCGTATGGTAGGTCTGCTCGGCATAACAGCGGTGTTGACCGGCTTCATTTTCGTGATGGTCAAAATCGCCAAACGACGAAGTTTCCCCTGGCTTTTGCAGCGATATTTCTGGACCGTACTTGTCATGGTGTTTCTTTACGGAGTGTTACCGGTTGACATGATCGCCCATTCTTACAATACACATCGCGCCCTTGACGGTTATTATCCGCCGACGGTGCAAATGTGCGTCCACCCCAACAGTTCGGAAGGTTACTTGACCATGATTCCGCTGATGGATTGTCCCGATGAAGTCATTCGCGAAGGGGTGCGCGCCCAGTTGGCCAAAGAGTGGGACCGCCTCCGCCTGGAAAACAGGGATTCCAGTCCTCTCGATAAAAACAAGTATCTCTGGACGAAATACCAGGTTGCCGACGCGATTTTATCCCAGCGGCTGGCCGCCCGGCAGGAGGAACTCAAACTGTACCTCGATTCCCCCAAAATAGGAAATGAAGCCATTAAAAGATTTTACGATTACACCTATTCCAAATGGTATTAGTGCGACAGCACAATATCAAGAACAACAACCCGGAACGTAAGCGACGGGTTAAGACCGGTCGCTTACGCTCCCGGCGGCTGTTCTTGTTCCATTATTACACGAAAAAGGAGTCCAAAAGATGAAAGCATCGGAAACCGCCGTCATTTTTATCGAATTTCAAAACGATTTTTGCAAGGAAGGGGGCAAGCTGCATGATCTTGTCAAAGAGGAAGCGGCCCGTGTCGGGACGATCAAAAACGCGCAAAGGCTCCTCGCCGCGGCACGGGAAAAAGGATGCACCGTGATTCATTGTCCGTTTTCGCTCGACGTGACCTGGGTCGATCATTGCACGATTTGCGGACTGATCGCCAATGTGCGTCAGGGTGCCGTTTTTGAGCCGGGAAGTTACGGTCACCAGATCATCGATGAACTCAAACCGCGCGACAATGAAATCATGCTGGCGAACAAGCGTGCTTTGAGCGGCTTTGCCAACACGCGACTGAACGACATTTTGAAGACCGCGAACATCAAAAACGTAGTTATCGCCGGATTTTTGACCAACGTCTGTGCGCAAGCGACGGCGTGGTCGGCTTATGATCTCGGTTATCAGGTTCGCATGGCGATCGACGCCTGCGCCGCGACCAGCCGACAGAATCACGAATACGTCGAAAATGAAATCTGCCCGATCCTCGGAGGCAAAACCACCGTCGATGAATTGATCCGCATCATTCAATAAGGACAAAACAGACATGCGAACAACTTTTTTTTTCCTTCTCCTCATTCTTCTGTTTCCGGTTTGCTGTTTCGGTGAATCGGTTTATGTTGAACTTTCCAACGTTCCGGAGGATGGTTTTATTGTTAGTCCGCTCGACATGACGCCGGCGGCCAATTGGCTGGCCGCATCCAATATGGAATTGTCCGAATTTTATTACGGCGAACAAAAAATTGATGCCATATTCGTTCCCGATCCGGGCAACACTCCGAATCGCGGCACTTTTGTCGCCGTATTGCCGAGTGATGTACCGCGAGGCAAACCGTGCCGGTTACGGCTTGAAAACAAATATGGTGGTTTTGAACTGTTACGCAAGCAGATGGCTTTCATGCGTCCCTTCACCGCCACTGCCGCCTCAACGAAAATCACCTTCGACAAGGACAAGCAAGGCGGTCTGCCGTCCACCATATCGTTTGCCAATGGTACGACACTTGAAACAATGAATTGGCTCGACCGCTTGCATGATCCCAGCGTCGGTTCATGCAATATTATGAGTTTTGCACACAGTTCCCCTGTTGTGATTGAAGAAAAACCATTCCTGCAAGTCGTACCTGCATCTACGGAGTTTATGTCTCCTGACAGCTCAAGGCCGGCAAGAGTGGAATACCAATGGTTCATCTTTCCCCAACGGGAACTCATCTACATTATTGTCTCTATGCAAAAAATCGAGGCAAGGGAGTGGAAGGAAAAGCACCTGCTTGAACTGCACATCCCGGACGGGTCATTTGGAAAGTGGTTCGGGGACGACAAATCAGGCACCTTTACCGGGACGAAGCAATCTCAAACGTTCAACCGATTTGCCGGTTTTCTTGACGATTCCAACAATGTCATCGCGGCCATCGCGCCGGGAACGGTCGTTTACGACGGCCTACACGATTTCGGACCGTATCTCCTGCCGCACGGCAGCGACGCCTGGCAACCGTGGTCGGACACGAAGTACCGTTCCGCAACGTGGTTCTGGATCGGCAACGCGCCGAAGCCTGGCAAGACATTGCAAGCGGCTTATGAAACCGTGCGAGCCATGCCACAGGCAAGCATCGTGATCCCGGAATTCGAGCAACCTGTCAAGGATTGGAAAACCGCCGCGCTGAACGATTTGTTCCTTTCCGGCAAAATTGCGTCCAAGCAGGAACTCGAACAACTGCGTATCGCCGAAAATTTGCCGGAAAACTGGCTCGATTACGAAAGCGGTGGTCTCGGCATGATCCTTGAAATCACGGACAATCAAGAAAGAGGCATGGGACTTCGGCTTCTTTCGCTGGTGGATAAGCAAACGAACACGGTACTTTCCGCGAGGGAGTCTGTGCCATTTTTTACGACGGAGGTTCTCGATACTGAAACCGGCAAGAAGTTTACCCTGACCTCCGACGAAGGATGGGGAAAAGTTGAACGAGATGGGAAAGTTGTTTACCTGTCAAATCCAACCGGATTACCGGAAGCCGAATCACTGAAAATTATGATCAGGCGTGCGGATACGATGCAATCACTGATGGCACCACTCAGCGAGAAGGAAATGTATTGGTTTTGGGAAATCAAGCGATCCTGGAGTATCAATGAATATGAGCGTTACAAGTTTCGCAAGGTTTCATTCCCGCAAATTGCGCTGCGGAATCTCGGTCCGACAATGAAGGCGTTTTACCCACATGCTTCCGGTGTTGTTACGCAAAACCCCGTCGGCAAAGAGCTTCGTTGGCAGGGTACATATCCGAGCGGCTGGTGTTCAATGCAGTTCACGGCGGCTTATGATGAAACGCGCAACGTCGGTTTGTATGTCGCAACACACGATGGTGGTGGTGCCGTTAAAGACATTCGTGTCAATGCAGATGCGACATCTGATTCACTGGTCGTTCGATTTGAACATCCATTGACATTCCCTGAACAAGTCAGAAGCTTCTTGATGCCTTTCCAAGGTGACTGGTACGATGCCGCCCAAATATACAGAAATTATGTGCGAAATTCCGCTCAATGGTACACACAAGCAAAACTCGGCACTGACGGTCGCACCGATACGCCGCAATGGATGAAGGAACTTTGCGTTTGGGCACAGTGCAGCGATTCGCCGCAGCAGATGCCGGAGACGATGCGCAAATTCACCGAAGCGTTTGGCGTCCCCACGGCGGTCCATTGGTACAACTGGCACCAAAATCCGTTCGACAACGATTATCCGCACTTTTTCCCGGCAAAGGACGGTTTCAAGGAAGCCGTTGCGGAGATTCAAAAGAACGGTGATTGTTACGTTATGCCGTACATCAACGGGCATCTTTGGGACACGCGCGACAAGGGGCTGGAGGATTTTCAATTTTCCTCGGTCGCCTTGCCCGCCACGGCGAAAAAGGAGGACGGCAAGCCGTACATCGAAACATACGGCAGCAAGGAATCGGACGGTTCGCCGGTCGAACTCGCCGCAATGTGCCCGGCGACTGATGTCTGGAAGGACAAAGTCGCGGAAAATATTTCCCGTCTGATCAACGAATGCGGCGTTGCCGGCGTGTATGTCGATCAGGTTGCGGCGGCACAGCCGAATTTGTGCTTTGACAAATCGCACGGTCACCCGCTTGGAGGCGGCTATTGGTGGAACCAGGCGTACTGGGACATGTTCGGCAAAATCCGCAGCAAACTGCCCGAAGACAAAATGCTGACCACCGAATGCAACGCTGAGCCGTACATCAACATCTTCGATGGCTATTTGACCTGGCATTTTCAGTATCAGGATCAGGTTCCGGCCTTCGCGGCGGTTTACGGCGGTACGGTGCAGATGTTCGGCAGGGCGTATCGCGGCGGGCCGAGCCAGGTGCTTGCCGACCGGATGAAGGCTGCCCAGCAACTCGTCTTCGGCGAACAGATCGGCTGGTTCGATCCGCGAATTGTCGATGATACACGACTCTTTCCGTTCCTCAGGGAAATTGTTCAAACGCGGTACAAGTATCGCGACTATTTTTACAAAGGGGAAATGATCCGACCGCCGAAATTACTGGACAAAATCCCGACCGTCACCGCCGATTGGCAATGGTACGGCGAAACGCCCATCACGACCGATGCCGTTTTGACGGGTGCGTGGCGAAAAAGGGACGAACAGGGCAAAACCGTTTCGGCGGTTTTCTTTTTTGTGAACGTCTCGGATGAGCCGGTCACAAGCCGTGTCGCGGTCCGGCTCGACGAAATCGGTATCGAATCAAAAGCGTTTGATTCCCCGTTGACGTTTGCACCGGGTGTTCCGTTGACAATCGAGCTGTGGCCGTAGTCTTGCCCATCGCATAACAATTGGGATCAATCAGAGCACGTAGCGTAAGCAAGTGCCCCGGAGTTGTGTTTACATGTTGATTTTGGCACTCGCTGACGCTTCGTGCTCTGATTTCCGGTGTCTCATCTTTTCTGTGACGGGCAACAATGTATTGGCATGGACACAAAAGTTGAACCGCCACCTGATTTTTTTGGCCACAAAGACCGCAGCTTCCGTTGGTCGCTGCTATCCAACTCTTATGTCCAGGTCAATATTGTGATTGTTTTGACTTGCTGTACAATAAAATGACCTAACGAAAATGTCAGGGCGAACGGCGTCCGGCATGACACGCTCAAATCACATAAAATCAAGGAAATACTCATGACTCGCAGCTTTTTGACGCTCCTGGCACTGATCGGTCTGTTCTGTCATTCGTCCGTGTTGACGGCACAGGAAAAATACACGATCACACCCCGCTTTGAACCGGGGAAATATGTTCAAACGCTGGTGGTGAACACCGACGCGGTGACGCGTGCCGGTGCCGGAGACCTGGACTCCAAAGGCGGCATTCCCATGAAGCAGGCGCAGACTCAGAAACAATTTCTGGAAGTTTCCCCGCCTGACGACCAGGGAATCCAAAAGATGAAAGTGACGTTTTCGGAAATCAAAATGGACCAGACCGTGATGGGCATGAAAATGGTCTATGACAGTATGGACAAAGACCGGCAGGACCCGAAGCTGGCTCCCGCGCTCCAGGCCATGCTTGGAACCGAGATCACGTTCGACCTGACCAAAGACGGAAAGAAGGAAAACGTAAAAGGGTTTGACGAGCTTTGGGAAAAGATGGCCAAAAGCATGCCGGGGAACATCCCCGCTGAAATGTTCAAGTCCATGAAAGAGAACATGAGCGATGAAAAAATGTCCAATATGCTCGGAGGCTTTGAAAACAACTTTGGCCGGGAACCAAGGGCGGTCGGCGAACAGTGGGTCGAAACGCAGTCACAAATCATTCCTTTCTTCGGAAAATCGGAAATCGAATCGACGCACACCCTCAAGTCCGTTCAGGATGATGTTGCCGTCATTGCCACCGAAGGAAAGATCAAAACGCAGGGGGGCAAAGCGATCGAAATGGGGCCGGTTAAAATGAATGTTGAAAAGGGCGACATGAGTATCGTCACGACGACGAGCGTCAACATCAAAACCGGTTTGGCTTTTGAAACCAGGAGCGAAATCAACATGGACATGACCGCAACAATGGATATGCCGCGAGTGAAACCTTCTGCAAATCGCGCGGATGAAACCAAAGAGGACACGCCCGTCAAAAACGCACCGCCAATGAAAATGCATATTACGTCCAAAGGTGATTCGACCGTGACGATTGAGAAAGTCGAATATTGACCTGGACATAAGAGTTGAATAGCAGCGACCAACGGAAGCTGCGGTCTTCGTGGCCAAAAAATCAGGTGGCGGTTCAACTTTTGTGTCCATACCAATAGATTCAAGCCGTCAATCCGCTTCGACGAGAATCACGCGGGCAATGTCACGTCCGACGGCGATTCGTGTTTCGCCGACCGCAACCAGGAGCGGCTTGAAAAGACTTTGCGCCCCTTGCAGAACTTCAATTTTCGCTCCGGCGGTCAGTCCCATTCCCATCAAGCGGCCTTGAAGATCGTTCGAGGTGTTAAGTGCCACAATCGTTGCAGTTTTTGCACGGCACAATAAGTCCAAAGAAAAAATTCGCGGGGATTTCAGAGCAAAATTGGAGTTGGTTTGGACTTCCGCAGCCTTGATCATGATGGTGTGTGTTGTTTGACGGTATTTTTTCGCGACGCGATCTGTTCGGCAACAAAATCGGCAAACCGATCGACAATTTCCGGAGGAATCGCATGTTCCAACCGGCAAGCGGTTTTTTCAGCCAGATCGTTTTCAATATCAAGGACATTCCGCAAAAAACGATAAAAAATCCGGTGACGGCGGATCACCGACTCCGCATGTTGAAACCCGTTCTCCGTAAGATGCACTTCCTGATAGGGGGAATAACGAATCAATTTCAAGGCATCCAGGTGACGAAGCGCGATCGTCACCGTCGATTTGTGAACGCCAAGTCTCGCTGAAATCAGTCCCGGACGCACCCCGCCCCCTTGTTCCCGGGAAATGTGGTAGATCGCCTCCAAGTAGTCCCCCATCGCTTCACTGATACCGCAACCGGCGGGAGCGACAGCTTTTTTGGGTCTTGCGCAACTCTCCTGCGTCATCTGGTTTCCGCATCCCGCTTCAGGGGTTTCCAACCGGTTTGAAGATAAATCTCGTTTACGTGTCATCGTCCGAAAATCTGTTTGATACATCCAACATTTTATTATCGTTGCGTGGTACAAAATGTCAAGCGGCAGGAAGTAAGACAATAATCAATCCATATTAAATCATTCTAAAATCAAAATAATTGTTGAATTAGTGGTATAATGAAAAATGTTTCTTTTTTTATCGTCTATTAATATGCTATATTATCTAAATTAACTAAAATGCGTAATATTTTTTACGGTACGTCTGTCAGGTGGTTGCATGAGTATGCCGAGTGAAAAAACAGAATATTATATTGGCATTGACCTTGGGGCGACCCATGTCGTGGCGATTGCGATCACTCAACATGGCGAAATCGTGTTTGAGTCGCGGTGTGATTACAACAAACAGAAAATTGTCGCAAATAAAGAACGTTTGGAACAGGCTCCGGAAGAATGGTGGTCGTGTACATGTTATGCGTTGGGATATTTGATGTCGCAGCTTCGGGACAACGGGATTGCGCCGACTCAATTGCAAGGCGTTTCCGTCTCGGGGCCGACCAATGACATTGCCGTGATCGATCGTGCCGGACATGTTCTTCATCCGGCGATTTTGGGCGATGATCCGCGTGCCGTGGATCAGGTGATCAAGCTCAATTCGATCGGTTTTGAACATGTTCGCAAACTTGGGACACCATTTCGGCTGGAAGACGCGATTGCAAAAATCGTTTGGATCAAAGACAATTTGCCGGATATTTACGAAAACGGAATTTTCGCACATCCATCCGATTATGTTTTGGGGATGCTCAAAGGAACGGTGAACGTGACGGACGCATCGGTGTCGATCACGACCGGCCACGATCCGATCGATAACTGTTGGCCGGATTGGCTCGATTATGACATGCACCTGAGCGTTCGTGAGAGATTGCCTCAATTGGGCGAATTGGGGCAAGTCGCCGGCGAGGTGACAAGGAAAGCTTCCGAAGCGACCGGCTTGCCGATCGGCTTGCCCGTTGTGCTGGGTTGCAGTTCGCAAACGGCGTCGTTTATTGCGTCCGGAGCACGACAAAAAGGGGACTTTTTTACTGTCTTCGGGGAAAGGATGTCGGTGAGCGGTATTTCCCAGCGAATGCTTCGATACCCCCACAATATCGTGAAAATGAACCGATTGCCCGGATGCGAATGGTTTTTTTCGACACGAAGCAATACCGGAACCGAATGGATCAATGTTTGGTTCAGTGAACAACAGGCAAAGGAGTATCTTGCCTCCATTGAATCGATGTTACCGTCGAAATACATGGCATATCCGAACGTGAAACGGGGCGAAACATTCCCCTTCACGACCAATTCCGCGGAAGGATTCATTTCTCCGGCCACCGACAACCGCCCGGTTCAATTTGCCGCATGTGTCCAGGGAACGGCGATGCTCGACCGCCTGATTTATCAAACAATCGATCAATTGGGAGAGAATCAGACCCCCGGTCATATCTACACCATCGGCCCATGGTGCTTTTCCGAAGTCTGGATGCAGTGTCGTTCCGATATGTGCGAACGAATGATTCACCGTCTTGCCAATTCACAAGGCCCCGCATTTGGGGCGGCCATGATCGCGGCGATCGGAACAAAATACGGGACCATCCAATTGGCGTCGGACGCCATGGTTCGCATCGAAAAAACGTTTTTTCCCAATCCGAATAAGATGGGCGTGTATAAAGAGTGCTTCATGAACTTCATGAACACCATCGAAGAACAGGGCTATCTTGTTTAATTCCGCCGAGCCGATGAGTCGTAACTGATTTTAGTAACTGTCAAAAAACAAATTGCTCAAAATGGAGCATCTCATATTTTAACGCGGAACACGCGGAAAGACGGAAACTGCGGAATTCCGCGCATTCCGTCT
>JGI20166J26741_11620695_pt1 | contig 11509 bp, 4 predicted proteins | sample TergutCu122P5_FD_26741 | JGI IMG/M metagenome (IMG submission 26741) | reverse complement strand
CAATTATAAACAAATTCAATACAACCACACCATAACAATACCCACCATATCCACACCCACATTATTACATAAGCCTCACACATCCATACAGTACAAAAACAACACATACACACCCCCACACATTACAAAAATGTACAAAACCACACAGTACCATTATAAAAAAAGTACCATTATAAACATTATGTCATTAGTAAAGCTAAAACCTAATATTCTATGGTTTCTATGTACCACCTTTTGAACCACTGAACGAGCTTACAAAGCGCACACAAAATCAATATAAACCTAAACCCAGACTGAAATTTGAAGCGCGTTTCACTCAAATATTTGTAGTTCTGAAAAAAGCCATGAAAACTTACGTTCTGTGCAGACGCTGGCCGGCGAAGAGAAAATGCCGCTCTGTCTGTTGAAGAAACTCCCACACCACAACAGCAACACACAACTGACACCCAGACACATGGGTCTGGGTGTGTGAAAGACGGGGGCTACCAGATCGAGTTCAAAATGGCGGCCGTCATTGTTCTGCGGGGTTTGCAGGGGGGCGCAAGCTTCGATCTCTTCTCCAACAGAAAAGATGTTGGCAATTTTGATGACATCGTGTACACAGCAGGTGGAAGGTGGTACTTCCTGCAGCTGAAACACGCCAAGCGTCCGGATAAAAACAAGCTGACTGAACAAGCTTTGGCGAAACTACTGCAAAAATGTTTCAAATCCTACTGCGATATCAAACATGATGATAACTTCAAAGATATACCAATGGAAAACTTGCAGTTCATCATTTACACAAACAAAGAACTAGAACCAACACTACTACAGAATAAAAAAAGGCAGAGGGAAATAGACATTTTCTTTAAAACGAGTGAGAAAGGAGAAATATTTAGCTTCTTACCAGACAAGGATAGGCAGAATGACGTCTATACACTCTTAGAGAATGGAACGAAAAAGAGTAAGGAATTTCGAAATTCGTGTAATCGCGAAAGAGTGAGAGAGTTCTTGAACAAGTTGATAATTGCCACTGGTCAGAGTGGGCAATGGCAACTTGATGCAGTAATTGTTGAGGAAATTAGAAAATACGATGTAGTAAGGGTTGATAATGAAGTGTACAAAACAGAGCTACTGGAGTTCAAAACGAGGGTAGAAATGTGGTGCAGGAACAAAAAAGAAAAAATGACATCAACAATGTTTAGAAGTTGGCTGCAGGAAGCCAAGACTGAAGCGTGTGCTTTGGTTGTCAGAAGTTTGTTTAAGAGCTGCTCCAAGAAACTCGTCGGCACAGAAATTAAGTTTTCCGACAGTGAAGTATTACGGCTTCAGGCCAAACTGTCCAATAAACGTGCTGTTCACTTGAGGTCAGATGCACTCACACTGTGCAGTATACTGCTGCTGGACTGTCTGGACACATCAAAATGCATCTTCGTTACTTTCGAATCACTGCAGAGTAACAAAAACATGTTGCTGCATGCTTGGCTTGGAGGTGACTGGGAATGGCTTATTGTGTTCTGTGATTCAGCAGTTCAGCAAAGTGACATTTCAGAAACATGCTTTGAAATTACTGAAATTATGAAACGTGGCCCTTCGATCGAACATGCAATAATTCTCACGGCATATCCGGTTCAGCAGGTAACAGGTTTTATTCCCTTAGAACACAAATTCAATTTCGATCAGCTATCGAAGGTGTCACAGGAAACAGTTTTGGACAAGACGATAAACTTTCAGGGTTATGAAGTGAAAATGAGAAGTGTGTTACAGCGACACGGTAATGTGGAGCATGTTCTGGGACCGGAACTGGTCACAGAGCTGGTAACTGAGGGCACTGCTGTTAATATAGGAGGTGGACTGCAGGTGAATGAAGGCTATTATGCACCCAGAGTCCTGGAGAGGAAATTGCTGTTGCACAAAACCTTTCTAAGGAAAGTAAATGATACAAATGTTGTAAGTGAAACAACAGATAAAGATCTACTTAAAATTGTACCTTCAGGTAAGTCTGTCCGTTACGTCTTCCTGGAGGATATTAATATGAGAGATATTACACAGGACATGAGCGGCAGCATATTTGTGCTACCAGACACAGAAAAGGAAAATTCCTTCCTGGCAATCTGCGAGAAACTCGAAGGAAAGACTTTGCACTGGGTTGAGTTTAACAACGGAGACTTGCTGTGGGAAATGTCAAGAGGCGGCACTGAGACTTTGCTGGATTACATCGACGCTGATACAACGCAAGCAGACAAGCGGATTATAGCAGAATGCATGACAAATTGTAGCTGTGAGGTCAACGAGGATTCGATATGGGACTTGGGCGAGAGGAGAGTGTTAGTGGTCGATGAGCTGGGTATGGGGAAGTCAAGCACTACAACACAAGTGGCGTGGAACACAAAATTAGCCGATCCTACATCGTGGGTTGTGCGTATCAACTGGAATGATCACACTAGGAAATTACAGGTTATCAATACAGCAACATTCAATTTCGATTTCCTTGTTGATTTCCTCTGTAGTGCTGCATTCCCTGAATCAAAATATACAGACATTAACAGGAATCTGCTCAGACAGGCGCTACAGAACAGTGGAAATGTAACAGTCTTACTGGACGGGTTTGATGAGATCAGTCCAACCCATGCTGACAAAGCTGCTGTCATTCTGTCTGAACTCATGAAGACGAAAGTGGAGAGAGTCTGGGTTACGTCACGTCCTGTGCAGAAAGAGAGACTTGAAAAGGATCTCTCTGTTATCTCCTTTATTATGAAAACACTATCACGTGAATCTCAGGAAGAGATGCTTCGCTACCTGTGGATGTCTAAAGCAGGAGAAAAGGAAGTCACTTCTGAATTACACACATTCATAAAGAATTTTCTTTTCAAGTTAAACAAATCAACCCGCGATTTCACCTTCACAGGCTGTCCACTGTACATTACAATGATAGCCAAAATTTATAAAGAGCACATGGAAGAGCATTTAAACTCGGGAGATCAGTTTCAGCCAAAAATCAAACTACTTATCTTGTATGAGGCATTTGTGGAAATGAAATTACGTATTTATTTCAAAGAGAAGCAGAATGCTGATTTAACTAATTCCAGCGTTCTAGATAACTTTGAAATTTCGAAGAAAACACTCTTTAAGAATTTTGAGAAGTGTGCTTTAATAGCCATACTGCCACCTTCCATGCTGCAATCATTACACGATAAGAAAGTAGAAGAACAAATACATCCATTTCTCGCCAAGGTACAGACTGGAAACGACAAAACAGGTATAGTGATGAACGTGGTGGATGGCAAGCCTCAGTTCGTACATCGAACGTTCGCAGAATTCTTCACAGCACGCTGGTTCAGCAGAAACTTCAAGCGTAATAGGAGAGTCCTGGAACGTATTCTTTTGGACCCTGAATATGACTTAGTGCGATACATGTTCCACAGGATGCTGGCGAAAGAATGTCGACTGCGCTGTGCAGCGTTAGAGCGGGACCCTCAAAGTTTCGAAAATCTATTGCAACAAGAACGTGACCTCAGTGCTGTGGACAAGGGTGGCAGAACTGTTGTGCACATTATTGCGCAAAATCATGAGTTACGTATGGTCGATCCCGAATTCTACATTAAAGTTTCTTTGGACATCCCCGACTTTGTACTGAAGTGGACACCATTGCATTACGCCATACAGGCGAAAAACTGGTACATTGTGGAGCGGCTACTTGGAAGAAATTTTGACAATCTGGCTTGGATATGATCAGGCAGAGGGCACATGGCACAGACTACATTGACACAATCGTCATGGAGAGTGCAGAACTTGGTCTCGTGTTACTACTTGAGTTTTTAAGAAGTATCGGCGTGAACATTCATCAGGCAAGTTCTGTAAGATTCGCTTCTCCCCTGCATGCTGCTGTTTTTGGACGGGAACTACCAGTCATCAAGTGGTTGATCCAGCACGGTGCGGACTGCAACTTTGAAGACAGTGATGGCCAAACACCTTTATTACTCGCTGTTACTGAAGGTTTGTTTGATGTTGTCCGAGTACTGGTGGAGGAGGGAGGTGCATCTGTGGAAGTACGTGATGACGACGGTAGGACAGTCATTGACCTGGCCAATCGTAACTTAATGTATCCTAGGAATTATAGGTACTCTAACGATTATAAACACAACTGTGAGAGGATTGTTGTTTATCTTGAGGGCAGAGTGTACAAAAAATCCATCAGTGGACTTCTGAGATATCACACATCAATTTGTAACATCAGCTGAAAATTATAAATTGTTGCACAGAAGGTACAAGTTAAACTTATCCACGTAAAATAATGTATGGAGGGGAAGTGAGGTACAGCTCTACATACCGAGTGGCGCCATTTCCAGTGTTGATAATTTCGAGAAGAGAAAATCCTCGTGCATTTGCCAGGAATCGAAATAATCCCTCTGTTGCCCAACCTGTAGCCCAGATGTTAGACCAACTACATTAGCCGTGTCTTTAAAACTTCTCCATATCTCAGCCAGTATGCCTTACAAGCTGTTAGATACAATCCATTGCCGGTAGCCACATACTGATCTGTTCAGAACAGTTGTACAGCCAGCACACAGTCTTGTGCACAGAGGGACATTTCTTTGGGAATGGAGCAGATCTGAGGGCGAAGGTTAGTACTTACTGAGATGTGGACGTCTACAGTGAGTGGCACTGTGCATACTGAGAGCATATGGCCTTCAGAGTGTAATGCTTACAGACACCACTTGGCTCTTTTATGCTTGTCTTTCAGGGCTTAACGTAGATTGCACAAAAATATCAAAATTAACTTCACATTAACGTTGGGAGTAGTAGATTGGATTATGTTGGCTCAGAATTGGGACCGGTAGCTGGTTCTTGTGACAGCGATAAATACATTTGTGTGAAGTATGAGGACTTTCATGACCAGCTGTGCAAGTGATGAGTTCTCAAGAAGCAGGCTGCTTGATGTAGTTATTTGGAATTATTATTATTCTTTTACGTATATGATGTACAAGTTATCAATTTTAAATTGATGTAATATATTAAAATTCAAATAACCCATCAATCAGCATTAAATATTACTGTTCTCATTATTATTTTTCATTACGACATGTTTCGGCTGCACTAGCCTTATTCAGGTAAAAAAGGTAAAGAAGTCCCGTAACAGGCCCGGTGTGGCCCAGAGGGTTCCAGGAGGTTTAGGCTCCCAGATTTCCATGACAGTCAGCACATGAAGGTGGTGAGGTTTTCAGCCTCACGCACCGGCCGCCTTTACTCCCAGGAAATGTTCCTGGTACTCATTTTCACTAGGGGCTGAATCGACCCCAGGGCCGTGGTACGGTCGGAAGAAATATGTCACTAAAAATCCAGTGACACCGCCGGGAATCGATCCCGGGACCTTCGGACTGGTAACGCAGCGCCTTAACTACTACGCTACTCCAGGCCCCAACCATCTTCAGGCAATACACAATAAATACAAAATACTTGGGAGGTTATTTGCAATTTACAGGTCTATGAAAACAAATGAGGCTTCACTTTTATATAAAGGTTAAACACTATATAATACTTTATGTTACTGACATACATATGAATTTTCACATATTCCTGCTGTTTTGAACATCTAAGTTTTTCAAATGTAAAGTTATCTGTAGTATAGCACTTGGTCATGGCACCCAAATGTACTTTTTTTGAAGAACTGGGTAGAGTCATGCTTTTAAATTTCTTTCTTGAGTACAGAATGTTTGAAGGATTGGTATTATATAAAGTCCAAAGAAAAATTTTGTAATTTAAACGTTATGATGTTGTCTGTACGGTGAATCTTGAAACTGAAGTTAAAGTATGGAACGAATAAGATGGCGAGAGATAAAATTGTTAAAACGAATGAAATGAAGTGTGAAGAACCTGTCTGTGCTGAATGATCCTTGAAATTTTTATTAGTGATTTGTCTGTGACGTACTGATGGAAATGTGAAATATGAAATAAAAGTAATTGTTTCCAATTTATCTCAGAGGTGGAGATACAGAAATTCTTACTGTTCTTATGGTAAGGGATATAAGTACAAAGAGGAGTTAGTTTATAAAATCTTATACACCAACTAATGCACTTATATATATAATAAAATATTAGTCTAAAATGTTCATATTAAAACACTTAAAAACGCTCCAACATGTTTCGATCAACATTCAGACCATCTTCAGGAAGCTCGTATGTTCCTTGTTAAAGTCACTGATCTTAAAATTTGTTAAAAAATGTAAAAAGTCAATGTGGTGATGCGGCAGCATAACATTTGTTGTGTGTTCGTGCGTTCTGTGGAGAGGTATGCCGGATTACAGTCCGGTATACCTCTCCACACAGAACGCACGCACATACACACCAAATGTTATGCTGCCGCATCACCACATTGACTTTTTACATTTTTAACAAATTTTAAAATTAGTGACTTTAACAAGGAACATACGAGTTCCCTGAAGATTATCTGAATGATGATCGAAACATGTTTGAACGTTTTTAAGTGTTTTAATATGAATATTTTAAACTGATATTTTATTATATATAGCAGTGCATTAGTTAGGATATAAGATTCAGTGAATTAAAATTCACGGTGAAACAGTGAAATTTGAGTTAGTTTATAATTTGAAGAGATCTATGGAGGTAGAAGATTTTGTTTGAATCTTTCCTCACTGTTGGATCTCTTCACACACAGACACACCCACATTCCGTAGGACGTTTCTTCACATATGATCAGCCCGACGCAGAGACCTCTAAACAACAACACACAACACTCACAACAGACACAAATCCATGCACCCTACGGGATTTGAACCCACAATCCCAGCAATCGAGAGGCCGCAAACATACGTCTTACATCGCGCGGCCACTGCGATCTGCAGGTTTCCTCTCTGTTATGCAGAAAGTAATGGACTGTGGCGAACAAGAGGAAAGAGTGACAGTTTGTTGTTTAGTTGTCTACTTGGAAAAAATATCTGAAGATGGTGTTTGTTCTAAGACATTTTGGTCATTAAGATGGTTGTTGGTTTGTTGTTTCTTCACTGCTATGTTTTTATATTGAGTTGTGATGTGAAACTTTCCCGTGGTGTGTGGGATTTAAAATGCCATTGTAATTGGTGTAAATGGGGTATTGACTTTCTAGGGGACGATTTGAGAAATTCGAGGTATAGTTATTGTTGTGAAATATTTATAATGCTCGTTAAAATGGGTAAAATGTTCTGCCGGCTTTGTCTGAAAACAAGTGAGCGTTAGGATTTATCGTCACGAAGTTGACATCTATTCCTGAATACAATTTTTATTGAGTTGGTGGTTTGAAAGGTATTTTTAATGGGGAATATTTAAATAATAAAACTCGTAAAGACACAGTAGTGTGTGTTTTAGTGCTAAAACACCCACCTCAGTTCATATTGCTGTCTTTTCATATCCTCACACCAGTCACACCCAAAAGTGTCGTTTAGTTAAAAACATCTACATCACTGCCCACTGAGCTGATAACATAAAGAATTTATTTTCTTATACCGGTACACGCTCACCCTATGTACATTTTATGACTTGACTCGCTCAGTATAGAAGGTGAGACTTCAGGGATACTTTGGGATTCATCGGATTTGATAGTCCTTACTGTTGTTTATATGTATTTAAATCTGCAGTGAACACTCTGCACTTGTCCAGTCAATCAACTACCAATTGTTCGACCTCCTTCTTTCTCTCAACCCAAACCCCATATACTATTGTAATGGCGGGGTCGCAACAATGGGGGGGCATGAATTGTTACATTATGGAATTTTTTGGAAATTAGAAATTGGAAATTGTGAGTTAGCGGACGGAACTATGTTCGAACGGTCGGATGTTGTTTCACATCCTGTCGAGCGAACATGGGAAGTTCGGTGACAGCGTTTTTCTCCAAGCTTCGCGCACTGATGTGGAAGATAGCTGGCCTAGCGTATCTCACGCCTGAGTTTTTGTAGAGTAAGGGTTTTCATTGTTTGTAGGAGACAAAGGGACGCGCGCTGGAAGTAGGAAGGACGCCGAAAAGACTCACTTCGGTCAGGGGCTGCGGCTCAGCAAGTTCAATTAAGAAATCACTCAGACTTCCTACGAAATCTGAAGTGCGGCAAACTACCTTTTGCCTAAGATATAACAAGGAAATTATTTTACAAACAACATCTACTTTACTTAACTTAACATTTGCATTGTTTGATTAAGTTTCGACTACTGCGTTTCAATATTAAGAAAGCTGAGTGCCAGTTTTTATTGTGTTGTAACTGAGAGCCACTATGGCGTGTGTATTCTGGATTTTATACATTGCAACAGGTGAGTGGAATGTTGATACCAGCTCAGTGAGAAATTGGAAGGCAAAGCTTTCGAAACTGCGCGGGAAGATAGGGGTAACTTCGTAGCTGTAGATTGGGCGTAGAAGTGCGTGTGATTCTACTATTATATTATTGCATTATTGTCTTTGTGGTTTGGTAGAATAGATAGTGTGTTTTACTACTGTTTTATTTGGTGTATGCGAGTGCAAACCCCCAAATTCCTCGCGGGATAGCCCCAGTGTTAACAGATTACAAATCGCTGACTGGCGATTGCTTAAACTAGCCAGAACGTCGTCACTGAAAGAGCATCACCTAACTAATCACCGTAAGAAACTCCAATAGTCCTTCTCTCCCCACTCCTTTTCATCTTCGATAATATCATGGTGGCAGCTTACATAAATATACCCACATCCACACAACCCTAAAGACGGTCACAGCTACCAACTAACGTCAGGGGTATGTACTAGTCGCCCTCCCATAACAAGAGGCGACAGACCGGGCAATGCCTAAGCATAGCCGGCCTGTACACTATAAACCAATAGTGACGTCACTATAAGCAACCTCAATTACACAGCTGGTTTACTTGAATATATATTTTATTTATTTATTTATTTATCTTCTATGTTTCAAAGTTTGCTTGTGTTAGTCTGCTGCCCTTCACCCTATGCTACATCATCAGTACTTCATTTTGCACCTGAATTTAAGGAATTAGCTAAACAGACTATTATTTCTGTTGTCGGTTGCTGATAGGGTTTCCGACTTAAAGAACTCTGGTGCAATCACCTTCCACCCTTTCACTAAAAGTTCCTTGAATGGACCTTTACAGTGATTTCTATGACAGATGGCTTCGAACCGCCGGCAGCTGAGGGCTATCAGTCGTTTTGCTTGATCAACAGTTGTACCACAAATGTTCTGCTACATACTGTCATTCGATATGCAGAAAGATTTATTAACGGAATAAGGGATGTCATATTACATATATAATAATCTATTTATCTTGCCAATACTATCACAACCAAAGTTGCTGTTGTTAATAATAATAATAATAATAACATTTTCAAATACAATAATAACATAAATCGAAGCATTAGCCGTCCCAGCATTAAAATACAGTTTTGGTATTATAACTCGTAGCATATAATAAGTACAAAACTGTACAGGAAAACCTTAAAGACACTCACAGTGTATAAAATGCATCACCTGAAATCTGACACACACGTAGGCTGTATGTAAAAAGCAAGAAGGGCGGAAAAGCTTGTGTAACAGCGGGGTTCCGGGTGCGAAATGGCGGCCCGTTTCCGATGACCGTTTATAATATTTGTGTTTCCACCCATGTTGCTTTGTTATTTGGGAACTTTAGCTCCCTTTGGGGTTGGACGAAGGGCCCAGAGCGGCATATGCCCCAATAGGAGTACGGGAGAGAATATCATCCTGGAATTTCTCATTTCGATACCTAGTGCACAGGTTGGGACTATGGTAAAGGGGGACAAGAAAGGTGCTGATCTTCGCTCTGCAGAGCATGTTGAACTGCGTGTAACCTCACACCATGAATACTAGAGTCTACGATGTTTATTCTACCAGATCTGCAGAACTACGCATTCTAAAATGAATAAACATTAGAAATTGTAGTGTAACTAATGAGGTTTAGTCGCTGCCGGACACAGGCTGGCAAGGAAAATTGTTCGCCGGTTGCTATCAACCCCCATTCGAAAATTTCCACTAAAACCAAAATATTTTAGATCGTGTCCTTGTTCACTTATTGATGGTTACAATTTGCAACGCTTACTTGAAGCTAGGAGAATAAGTAAAATCCTGCAAAGCATCTTGCCTACAAGTTAAGTTTTCTACGCACAACCTACTTTCATCATAATTTCTGTCCGTGGCCACAATCAGAGTAATTTCTCCCCCACAGTATCTGCTTAGCTTAGGTAAAGACCCATTCTGTCAGGAATCAAAAGTAACTCCGCTCAATGTCACGCACAAAGTCAGAGGTGGCTAGAATTTGCTTCTTAAAACCATAAAAAATAAAGAAAAATGCAATAATGTCTGCACTACAATTGCTGTAAATTGAAACGGCACACAAATCACAGACAATCGGTATTGCATAATGCTTGAATATAAATCATTAATAATACAGATTTTTAAATACCATTAAAAACGACGAAAATACAAGAAATTGCAAACAAAAATGCAGGAATGATTTACATGTCCAACTAACAAACTGATATTTGCTGCACTGATCTTCAGTAACTTCCATTGTACAGACCTTTGGTTTGGGATTGTGCAGAACGTCTTACAGCACAGCTGTGTTTAATATAGGCTATGTGTGTTACAGGTGTGGGGAACGGAAGCTTTTCATAAATTCGTTTGGAAAACAGTAATATAATACTCTCAACTCTCTACATTATACTCTACAGTAATCTACGTTATGTCTACACATTATCCCCTGCTAATGAAATACAGAAATTCTTTATTACAGCGTTCTAATATTATAAGTTAAAAGGAAATTTGTTGACTTAAATAAATCTATACAAATATAGCAATTATAAAAGAATATCATCCTCAGTACAAACACACACTAAAAACACAAATTATTTAAAATAAAATCCCACAACATATTCTACAAATATTTGGGCGCTTATGTGTTTGTTTCACCGTTAAACAATTAATTACATTACCAAACACTTGGAACAGGTAACCGGCAAAGAACTGTTACATTCTTGTGGCAGTAACCAGTCCAGTAACCCATTGCAGTAACATTATGGAACAAGCCATAGGAACGGTCGGGCTGCCGCTGGTGCACCAAATTGTGTTCAGGGGTGTGCAAATAGAGTGTGGTTATGGGGGTCCGAGTGCAATTAAGTTGGCAGCAGTGAAGTGAAGTGGGGTTTAGGGTATTGAGTGTTCCATTGAATATTGTTTGTTTGTTAGATGATGATGAATGAACTGTGAGTAATACAGAACTACAGTGGAAATTAACAAAATTATTGTGAATAAAGAAATGGCAGGAGAAAAGTGAGAGGAGTGGAGGGGAAAATATAATGTGACATTGTGCAGTTACTGTCTGATGGCAGGAGAACAGAGAGAGGAGTGGGGGGAAGATATAATGTGACATTGTGCAGTTACTGTCTTATGACAGGAGAAGAGAGAGAGGAGTGGAGGGGAAGATATAATGTGACATTGTGCAGTTACTGTCTGATGGCAGGAGAACAGAGAGAGGAGTGGAGGGGAAGATA
>JGI20166J26741_11620473_pt1 | contig 11510 bp, 9 predicted proteins | sample TergutCu122P5_FD_26741 | JGI IMG/M metagenome (IMG submission 26741) | reverse complement strand
GGGGGGGTGGGAGGTTAGATGTATATAACATCAGAAAATATTTAAAACACAATTGTGTCTTATTTTATGCCGTACTAATTTTGTTTGTATAGGAACTGTATTTGGAAAACTTAAAAGAGTTTAATCTGAATATCCTATACAACAGAACATAATGTGGAACTGATAAAAAAAATGGAAATTGCCCTAAGCATTTGTTATGAATTCCCTCTCCCTAGTTCCCATATTTAACCAGAATTTGTTTAGTAGTTCTAAGAAGAACATGCCTTAATTATAATGCCTTCATTTCATTCACTTTTTACAAAGAAAATGTGAAAATTGAACTTATTTGTTAGTATTGTATCTAGTAGTAGTTTATTTCTGATAGCAATATATCCTAGGATATAATTTTTATTTTTGATTGTGTTCATATACTGTAAAAGACAGCAACATCATTGGGATTGTATTCCACAGAACTTGAGCGAAAGCAGTTGGTATTGCTTGCACTGTTGGTTGGTAGTGACTACACACCAGGAATTCTGGGTGTGGGGCCAGTTACTGCACTGGAAATCTTGGCAGCATTTCCCACTGGTAGTGGAGACGATAACATTTTGAGGGGTCTTCAGAGGTTTCAAGACTGGTGGAATGGTGGAACGACTGAGGATTCAGGCAAGACACCACTGAAAAACAAACTGAAAGATATTCAGATTTTGGAAGGTACATTCAGCTATCTTGTGAGTCAGTGAATTTATCTCCACCATTTGTTTGCATGTTCCTAGTCTGCTGCGGTGGGTAGCATGTTTAAGTGTCACTTATTTCCTGATAATGCTTATTCCATTATTCATGAATAATCATAAATCCAAAAAGCCTGAGTTTCTTATTCTCTCTTCATGTTCTGCAACAGCTTCTTCCCTTAATTTTCTTTTTCTTGCTTTTGGTTTTGAGTAATCTTCAAATGCCCAAATTAACTTGATACAATTAACTCTCATTCTGTTTTCTTAGAATGCCTTGCATTTTGTACATTGTATGTACAAAGGAATCAAATTTTTTAATTGATATACGTTCTACAACTATACCATGCATGCACCTAAAGCTATCACACATATTTTGCTCCTTTCTCTCCTCCCACTCTTCTCACACTAGTCTTTTAAGTGTTTTCCACTACAGTACACATCTGTTTTTAACTAACAGATATGTTATTATGACAACCGTTACTCCAAATATACAGGTGTTTGTATTTATATTGATGGAGTCTTACCTACAGCTATGCTGTTTTTATTACAGGGTCTGTATCAGCTATATACAGCTAAGAAGCAACATAAACACACCCAATTTTATCATTTTTAACAGAACATAATTTGACTTTTTATGATTACAAGGAGCATTTAAGATATCTAAAACATTAAATGGTTTTAACTATACATTTTGTGCAATTATTTGTATATGGTTTGTATTCTTGTATGACACCTTGATTATGGTCACAGAAGTGACTAAAACATGTTGGTGAATAATATATCATAAAATATATTGTATGGATGTACATTGCCTCCCATAAATCCAACCCCTCATTTTTACCTCAGGGTTATGTGGATTTGCACTCTACCCTGGTCACATGGGAGGTGGTAACAGGTGTGGAGGGATTCGCTGATGAGGGTTACTGTGACACGCACTGGCAAACGAGGCTCTGGTCTACCCAAGCCACGGTGGAAGGTATAATGCTGAAGGCTGCATGGCACTGGGGTAGTGATAGCAGTGTCATAAACTGTCCCCTTGGGGAACCAGGCTATGTAGGCCTTCCATTCGCGTGGGGCTCTGTGGACAGTGATCATATATTTTCACCATTTTTGTGGGAGAGCTCCTTAACTGGGAACGCTGATGGATATAAATGAATGGATAAACCTTTGACTCTGGAAACAGAGCATCTCTCTTTAGGGACCGTGTTGGAGGGGGACTCATTTACCGGGGACTTTGAGGGAAAGGTGAATTATTAGGGGATGGGTAGAAGAAAGCTCTGGAAATGGGTGTCTCCTTCTTTAGGGGCCCTGTTGGGGAACCTGGGAGGGATCCGTTTACTGGGAATTTTGAGAGATGATGAAAGGGGGCTCCAGAAAGGGAGCATCTGTCTCTGCCGGAGCTCTGTCAGGGGAACCTGGAGGGGGTCTCCTGTGCTGGGGATTTGGAAGGGTATGGGGAGGAGGGTTCAGAGGACAGGCATCACTGTCCTGAGGCGTAGATGGAAGATGATTCACCCTTCAAGGAGTAAATTGTTTTGCACATTTTATATTTAAATTAATAAAATAATTGTTAACTAGTTTTTATTGATATTTGTCCAAAATGTACATTTAGTCAGAAGTGTATGACTAGTCTAGAAGAGAAGATCACAGTTCTCATCTGCTTTGCAGTAGAAGCCTGAAGTCATGTATAGCCTGGAATAAATTATCATTATGACATGAGCCTCTTGCTCCGTATCCTTCATTTGCTTATCAAACAATTTTATGGGCTCTATCAAGGACAAATGTAAAGAGTTCATTGTAAGTTCTCATTTATGCTTGCTTTCAGGTTTTCCTAGCCTGGCAGTTGCAGAGGCATATCTACATCCAAAAGTAGATGAATCAAAAGAAGTGTTCACTTGGGGATTACCAGATTTAACAGCTCTCAGAGACTTCACTCGGCAAAAGTTTGGTTGGGCCAAAACTAAGACTGATGAAATTTTGCTACCTGTTATGAAGAAACTGGATGAAAGAAAGGTCTGATATGTATATAATTATGTTTGTGCATGTAAAGAGTCCCCTGTACAAGTCTTTGTTTACCTTTCCCTGTGCTTACATCATTGTATCATTCATTTTAGTGTTGAAAACAGCAAATTCATATTTTATGCCTGTACCATCTTAGCAAATCATACCAGCATGCTGTCTAATTCTTCTCCAGTGTAGTCTGTTTTATCTTGTGGCATGTAGCTAGTGCCCCTTGTACATTGCTATGATGGAAGTGAACCTGTACTGGTAAATCAACCACAGTGTATATCTAGGACACACTTTGTACGACAGGGTGCTGATGAGTCCTCAGCCTGACCTACTTCCCAGTGTCACAGGACTGAATTGATAATGTCATTGGAAAGAGGGGTCTGTTCATGCGCCGAATTGCAAGTCTTCTCTTGTTACAGAGGGTGAAAGGAAACATGTCAGGTGACACGCGCGATTTCAACAACATTGAGACGCGAGCTGTCTTCAAGTTCCCCCCCCCTGCAAGGCAAGGCGCCGAAAGAAATTCACACCATTCTGATAAAAACATTAGGGGAGTATGCACCATCGTATGCCACCACCAAAAACTGGGTGGCCCAGCTTAAATGTGGTGATTTTTCCACCTGTGATGTGCCTCGTCCTGGACTACCCAAAACAGTGACCACCCCAATGATTATTGATCAAATTCACGAGCTAATCTTGGAAGGCAGCCAGATTTCAGCTAAATCAATAGCTGAGCAACTGGGCATCTCATGTGAGTGGGTTGGGTCCATCATTCATGAATATTTGGACATGCGGAAGCTCTCCGCGAAGTGGGTCCCAAAATGCCTGAACGTGGATCAAAAATGTCAATGGTGCCAGTCGTCTGAGCAACTTTTGGAATTTTTTTGGTGCAATCCAAATAATCTCCTGTCGCAATTGGTGACCATGGACGAAACCTGGTTATATCACTATGACCCGGAGACAAAGCAACAATTAGTGGAGTGGCGGCATAGCGGCTAACCCTGCCCCAAAAAATTCCGAGTGCAAAAATCTGCTGGAAAAGTTCTCGCCTCGATTTTTTGGGATAAGATGGCTTCCTCCTCATTGATTATCTTCCAAAGGGCCAAAGTATCAACGCAGAGTATTACTCATTTCTGCTGATGCAATTGAAGGACATTTTGAAGGAAAAACACTGCAGGAAGCTCACCAAGGGGGTGTTGTTCTTGCACGAAAATGCCCTGGCTCACCGGGCACTTGCAACCCAGAAGAAACTGGCCTACCTGGGCTTCCAATATCTTGATCACCCTCCCTATTCTCTGGATCTGGCCCTGTCGGACTACCACCTGTTCCCTGGACTGAAAAAAATGATTGAAAGGTCGCCATTTTTGTTCCGACGTGGAGGTCATTGCTGCCGCAAAGACCTGGTTGGATGGACAACCTTCTGAATTTTTTTTTGAGTGGCTTGCAAAAGTTAAAGCAACGGGCTAAGAAGTGTATTGAGCTTTGTGGGGAGTATGTTGAATAAATCCCGAGTTTGTTCGCTGTAGCTTGTTTCCTTCCTGGTCAGGCTAAGGACTTATTGGCACCCCCTCGTATGTACACATACATATTTATACACACTTAAATTGATAAGAAGTTATTCATGTATTTTTGTACACTTTTATCTTAATGCACTTTTCATTTGTAACTTGTCATTGGAATATGCATACTGCATGTATTACTGACATTAACTATAGATACTAGACTGATTTCAACATGTAATTGGAGATTGTCACCCTTTGGAAAAGTTAAACTATAAAAAGAAAATATTTTTGTAATAGTCTTCCCTATTCTAACATTCTGTGAATTATTTGGACACTATGAATAACTTGGGATACATGTTCTCTTTGTGCTCTGAAACTGAGACTTTTTAAAAATATGATAAGAGCAGCATGTATGAATGTGGTGTGTGCTGAGTTTTGCACATTACAATCATTGCTATGAGAGAACATCTCCCACACCCGTGACATGTAAGAACAGAAATATTGAAATGAAAAAGAGTCAAGCCAATATCACAACTGTAAATTACAAGTACATACACTGAATAGAAGTGTGGGGACTGTGGTAGTAAACCTGTAGTTAGTACTGAATGTAAAAATACGTAGAAAGTCTTAGTCAGGGAAACATCTATTATGAACTTGTGATCTTATGAATTTGTGGAGCTATGGACTCCAGGACCAACTTTTTAGTGGAAATGCTATGTTTGTCTTCATGTTATGAAGATGGAGGTGGCAGGTTCCTCTGAAGTATTGGTAACCACCTACTAGCCTACGCAGCCTGATAACCCAGCAGACCACATTGTTTATCTTCACTTTGAAATCTTCAATTATCACATGTTACAAACTGTTGTATTTGGAAAAATGTTGTGCGGTCAGTTAAAACTTTTTGCTTCGTTCAGCGCGATGGAAAGTATCAGTACTCTAAGAACAGCTTATGCTGGAACCAAACCCTTCACGGTATACTGTGTAGTTAACACTTGGTTGATGCTAGTTAGGTAACTACAGTAACAGTTTGCTTATACAGTACTTTTTTACTGGAAAATTTGCTCTAATGATATAGTTTTCTCCATAGAGTCGATTATGTATTTACATCTCACATTGCTTATCTCACAGGAAGAAGATAATGATATATCAGTTCCTAGTACACCTTGGAGGCAGAAACACTTTACTGTGTGTTTTATTGTTTGCAGTGTTTTGTAAATGTGGTATGCTGTTTCACAATGTTCATTCCATGCACTGCAAATGATCTATAAATCCTTTCAGTACCAACAAGTGCACAGTTCCACTATTATATATTTCACTTGTAATTAGCTCCTATGTGTTTCAGCTTAACTACCATCATCAGGGAACTGATGCCATATTATTTAAAACTTACGGCAGTAAAACAGTCAAAATGCTTACACATATCAAGTGTATAGATTTAAATTTACAACCTTTAAAATGTTGATTATAAAATTGTTACAAATAATGGTAATTATTGTTTACAATTGTCTGCTTGCCATTTGATTTCCTGTTCTTGAACGAAATTGGATCCTGTCCTGAAACTATAGACATTATGCTATAGTTATAAGTAAATTGCTGTTCAATAGATATAAATGTGCATATTCATAACAATTTTATAATCAACATTTAATAACATTTTATACACTCTAAATTTAAATTGATATATTTGATATGTGTAAGCATTGTTGACTATTTATCACTGTAAGTTGTAGTAACATGGTGTCAGTTCCCTGATGATGGCAGTTAAGCTGCAACATGTAGGAGCTAATTAAGAGTAAAATACATAATAGTAGATCTGTGCATTTGTTGGTCCTGGTTGTGGTATGTTGTATTTATTTGTTTATTTATTAAATCCTCCTCATCATAGTCCACTAAAAATTACATGTCTTAAGTCACCATTCTGTCTGTCAACACACACTGTTCTCCAAACATGCTAGATTAATGAACTTTACTGTGTGGACAAGGAGCAGAGTCCTGGAGAAGTAAATAGTTCATCAGCTAGTCAAGAAATTCACTGCAGTTTATGGAACCCAAAGGTTCATTACTGTGTCTGCAAATAGCTACCTCTTGTCTCTGTCCTTAGTGAAATAGTGTAATCCCTCAAATCCTATTTTAAGTACCGTCTAATATTTTCCTCTCATCTATGCCAGGGTCTTCCAAGTGGTTGCTTTCTTGCAGCTTTCGCTACTGAAACCCTGTATACATTTCTTCTCCCTCCCATGTGTGCCACATGCTCTGCCTGTCTCGTCCTCTTATGCCCAGCATAACTAAAATACTTCATGATTCTTCACTTTGTATTTGTGTTCCAAAGGTTTTAATATGTTTCAGTTTTAAAAAATGATGTTACTGCAGGACAGTGACAGTTACTAGAGCTATGTTGTGTTGAATTTTTCACTACATTCAGAAACATTTGCATCTGAATTATGTTGAAAATTACTTTCTGGTGGGACTGTAAGTTTGACATGTTCCATTTAACTTAATAAATTGTGTGAAGTCTGTAGCATATGCTTATTCCCTTCTAATTTTTCCGTGGTATATTTTGTTTGCAGACCCAAATGACATTGGACTCATATTTCAAAGTAATACCAAAACTTCAAGCAGCAGAAGGAAAATTAAGTAAACGTGTGCAGAAGGCTGTTCATCGCTTGGAGAGGGTTGGCAGCTCTGACAGTGAAGAGTCTCACTCAGAGGAAAATAAGAGTGGTCACATTTCTCAGGCCAGAAAAAAGCAAACTCTCAGAAATTTGAAAATTAGGACAAAGAATGGGGAAACAAAACAACATAAGAGTAGGGGAAAAAATTGTGATTCTGTCACTAGGTGTGAACAAAGTCAACCCACTGACGCAGCCAAAACTAGTCAAGAATTTATTCCACAACGGGAACGAGATAAGATAAATGCTTTGAAGAGGAAGCTGAAAGCTGTTGAGACATTCCGTGCCTCTAAAGCAGGATTGAATTGTAGGAAAAGAAAGAAGGTTAAGAGACTGGAACTAAAAGAAGCAGAACTCTCTGAAAGTAGTAGTGACTGAATTAACGGGGCTGAATAAGCCACAGTGTCCGTTGATGAATACATACATCATTCACTTATTATTAATGAGAAAGCAAGAACATTTGTTAAGCCCTGGTGAAAGTTATCAAAGTTCATTACTTAACAATGTATTCCTTATCATGCATATGAGAATGAGAATAAAAATTACAGGTGCTGCTTTAGAACAGGAGTGAGAAACTCAGTGGATGCAACTGCAGAGAGATAAGAAATTTGAGGTTGGGCTGCAGAATTTTAGGACTAAATGAATATAATATTGTAAAAATACAAGGTTTCCATAAATTTCTTAAACTAATATATTGTTTTGTCAGATCAAACTCTAAATCTTTAAAAAAAAAAAAAATCCAAATCAACTTGCTGAGCTTGATGATGAGATATTCCAGAAATGTGTCACATTTTATTACATTTTGCAGTTAATATCAAGTTTAAAATGCTGTGGTGATGCCCCTTGCATTGTTGATGACAAATTCATGTGTGTTGAGCCATCTCTCTCTCTCTCTCTCTCTGAGTGAAAAATTTCTGGTACCATCACCCATATTTGACAAACCAGATTGAATAGTTGTTGGAAATCTATGTGCCAATAAGTAGATATAAAAACTTGGGTCTGCTCATCATTAAATTTTTATTTTCGAACTGCATAACATTGCGGTTCTGTCAGTCCTATTCATATGTACACCAGTCTATTTCATAAGCACCAAAACTAAATGGTGCAGTAAACATGGCAGATTTTATTTTACAAAAGCATAAAATCCTGATATTGTTTCATTACATTCTCCCATTCTGGTAGTTACAGATTTAACTCATTTCAGTACTTTGTTGTATAACTAAAAATTTCAGATCTATTGCCATTTTATAATTCTTTATGTTACTAGCATCTTATGATGATGTGGGCCACAAGGAGGATTCAAACAGGGCACATACAGCCAGTGGGGCACCAATTTGACATGCTTGATCTGCATTAACACAGCATATCTCTACAGGAATTTGTTTCAAATGAATTGTATATTCCATTGCAAGATTTAGCTGTAGACAAAGTTATTGTGCTTTTCAAAGGGAAAATTATTTTCAAGCATTTCATTTTTATGGAACATAAAAGGGCTATGGCATATATATTTACAAAGTGTGTTCAATGAGATGTAACAGGCCAACTTACATTATGAGTGTAGGCATGGGAAAAGGGAGGAAGATTGCAACACAGGTGGTAACAGCAACGTGTGTGACTGTGAAGACTTGTGTAGAATGAAGTTGCAGACATTGCATAGACAGTTTCTTCTCCTGTCCATATGCACTGGATGGCCTGCACATACTAGCTGTCAGTGGTTGTGTGACTGTCAAACAGAACTGTAAATTCATACTGGCCACGGGACTATGACATACTACTATCAAAATTGTCTGGTGTATGTGCTAGGATGAGAAATAACTTGACATCATTAATGTGTAAGGAAAATTAAATTGTGTACATATTGACAAATATGCATAAAGTGCCAGCAGAGGGCAGCTTCTGTGATGAACATGGGATAGCCCAGGGTTATGTCACTGTTGAAGACTACAATCAAAACATGTGATAACTTGCAGAGTAAACAGTATTAGTCAGAGAATTGGAAGTGGACAGTTTTTTTTAAACATGTTTTGTCTATCTGCTTTTAATGGTTACACAATTCTGTCATCCTGTGGAAGCAAAATAGACTAATAAAATTCTATATGACTGTTTTTAGAATTAGATTGAAATGACTGAACAAGAGTCTCCCCCTGAATACAGTGAAAGAATCTTCCCTGCAGCTTTACACACTGATTGTTGGCCAGCTGCTCAATCAAATATGTAGTGTCGTGTGCTTGTCCTAGAAGAAAAGAACAGTTACCATATGTACAGGGTCAGAGTTCAAAAGTGACCTCTGTATATACCTGTATTTCATGTTTAACAAAGAAATTAATTTTTAAATCAGAATGCCATCCCAAGCATTTGTACTTACCACTGTCCCTACCTTTTGTCAAACATTACAGCTGCCATCTGAATGGTGGATGAATGTGGTTTATCTACGAGCCCGTATATAGCTGGTGGTGGGTGGGTGTGGGAGGTAACTGCCTGATTGGGCAGGAGAGGGCCACATGCTTACCTAGAAAGGAGTTTCCCAGTTGTTATGAAAGGAGGTGAGGGAAAAATCTGTAGGAAACTGAGTGTTGTGATAAGAGATAAAGAAAGTACGCGAGGCAGTGGGATGTGAAAAGAGGTAATAAAAACTGAAACTCAGTAGTGACCTCTTTGGCCCCCAGATAATTCCCTTATTCATTCTCCCTGAAGACAGCACAGTAATTCTTGATGAAGCATCTGTAAATCATTCCTCTATGTGGCCTGTTGCTAGAACCTGATTCCAGGTATTCAGTGCTGGCCACAAAGGCCTAAAGACTGCTATGTTGTGCTTTATTTCAATAACCTATGAACTGATTGGGAAGTAACAATTTTTCTATTGTATTTCATTTTTGGATACTTTTTAGTAGTGTGTGATTCAATAACAGTTCCAAATACTTTAACATTTTCCCTGTAGTAATATTATATTTAGTCAACAACCCCCCAACTGAAATTTGTGTAGGTTTCATTCACCCCTGGGAGTTGCAGTAGTATAGTTGGTAAAGTACCTAGGCTATGGGCTGGATGACCAAAATTTGTCATTCCATTCCTGGAGAGGACAATAGACTTGTCATCAATAAAGCGTCCAGATTGGTTATTGGTCCAACCCAGCCGCTCACTTAGTGTGACATGGAAGTGGCCAGGGAGTGAAGCTGACCACTCGCCCTTTCTAGTCCCAAGGTCAAGAATAGGTGGAGCTCTACCTACACTCCCCTATATGCCTTCATGGCTTGTGGGGGACAACTTTTACCTTTGGACAAGAGCATTAGGGTAAATCTTATATTTAGCTATTGTTAAACATTATTACCAGTAGCCGTGTGTGGCATCGAATGATAGGATGACTAGCGAATAATGAATTGGAAAGGACCTGGACGTAAGCGGCCATGGACTAATCGGAGGTACTATTCCGGCATTGAAGTAACGACACAGAATAATCACGAGAAATCTGGAACCGGCCGAGGTACTGAACGAAATGGACAGCTCCGGACAATAAAAGTGTTAACTGTGTGATCTAACGTGCTCGGGGTTTTTTTTTATTTATTTGTGGTTTATTCAGGTACACGTTATAGGTCGTCCTATATTATGACGTGTTTCTGACGCTTTGCGAATATTAACTGCAACGACGATGTAACTTGAAAAGACGAGCACGTAATTACCTCTCGGTTCAGAACACAAATTACATGGTGAGCAGCATGCTAGATCACAGATTAATACTAGTACTAGATAAAGAAGGAGCGCATAATCCGGGTCCAACATGGCCGCCAACGCAACTGCCGTCCGTGACAACATGGGGAGAGACAATATAAATACATTTAATAAAAACATTAAACAAGCCAAGCAAAGCAGTGTCGCCATGTTGGACCCGCATTATGCGCTTTTGCCCTAGATAATCTGTGGTCTGCAGCGTATGGAGCACAGTTTTTATATGTATGGAGTGTCACACATAGTAGATAAACTGTGAGTGTGCTTGGTAAATTAATGGTTGGTTATGTTTGGGGTCGTGTGCGATGGCAGGTTCGTCAGTGCAAGTTGATGTGTTGTCTACAGTGGAAGGAATCCAAAGCGCGTACAATAAATTAATAGTTCGAGAGGTATTTATTTAAACGTATTGTAAATTAGTGTACGAAGCCGATTTTTTTGCCACAGAAAGAGTTGAGGTTATGTTTGTGGTGTGTTTAAACCTATATACGGGGCGCGAGTGGTTAGGATACGTTCTATTTTGTTTCTGTCTGTATTAATCTCAACATTATATTTTAAGGAGAAATATTAGTGGTTATAGTAATGACATTGAAATAGTGTAGAGGGACTGAATGTTGTCCGATGAAACAACCGTTTCACCGTTATGGTGAAGTGAACTGTACAAACATATAGGTCATCATCAATTTCCATTTGTGCGGCAAAACAGGATACTGGGGGCCACTGTAACGTATCCCGTTTGCTAGCTACGCATGTGTCCACTTACGTGTAATCTTCTCGTACGGTTTTTTTTTTTGCCATATTAATATGTTACTGCAACAAATGAGATTTCGGCGATAGGTTAGTTTCGTTTTATATGAAGGATCCTGGAATTCAAGAATTATTAATTTTAAAGTAATTGT
>JGI20166J26741_11620362_pt1 | contig 11511 bp, 10 predicted proteins | sample TergutCu122P5_FD_26741 | JGI IMG/M metagenome (IMG submission 26741) | reverse complement strand
TGGCGCTGGTGGTCTTGGGGGGGGTCGGGCTGGCGCTGGTGGTCTTGGTGGGCGTGGGGCTGGCGCTGGTGGTCTTGGGGGGGGTCGGGCTGGCGCTGGTGGTCTTGGGGGGGGTCGGCGTGACGTAGCACTCAGCCTTGGTCAAGTCGGAGAATTGGGTGACCTTGTCCAGGGCCTGGGCGGTGCTGGCTGTGGAGAGCAGTTGACTGAGCCTGTTGGAGTCCCTGTCGAAGCTGGCCTTGTAGATGTCCAGGAAGTAGTTCGTCAGGTCAATGATTAGCTGTTTGATGTTATCCGGGCTCCATGGTCCCAGCTCTTGGAAGGCCGTGCCCAGGACCTGGGAGCTATTCATGGTGTTGGTGAATCTCTCTTCCGGCGTGTTGCCGGTGCCGAACTGGGACAAAGCTGCCTGCATGCCGGCGGTTTCCTTGGCGACGTTGTTGCAGTAGCTGCTGCCGGGCTCGGCCGCGACTGGCCCGGTGGGGGTTGAGGCGATGAGACCGGCCACCAAGCCGAAGCTGGCAACGACGGCAACCGAGCGGCGGGTCAAGTGGCGTGGGCGGTTGGGGGACATGGTGTGGATCTCTCCTTCGCACGAGGGGACGCGACGGAACGGACGCGCAACTTCGGGCCACCAGGGAGGAAGGAAGCGGCGGGTTCGCCCAAGGCCTTCTAGACAAATACCACGTTTAGTGCCCAGAAGCAATGGTCTTGGGCCGTGGCTCGGTCGGGAGGTTCAGGGATGGGGCGTCGGTCGACGGCGACCGTGGGGATCGCGCGAGGAGTCGACCGGGCGGAAGGCTGGGGCAGGCCACCACCGTGACCGAGCGCTGGGGGGCCGGCTAGCTAGCTGACCGAACGACCGGGCAAGGCCGCGTCCGGAGCTTTGATGAAGGCGATGAACCGAGTCCCGCGATAGACGAGGATGCCCTTGCCGCCAGGGGTGCAGAGCGCGGCATCCTTGGCCGGCACGACGAGGTCGACCACGTCGCCCATGGGTGCCGAGAACGTGACGTAGTGCGTCTCGCCGTCGCCGTTCGCGTCGGGCACCACGCGGTGGTCCGAGATCAGCATGGGCCGGCGCATGGAATCGGTCTTGGCCCCGGTCGGCGCCTCGGCGGCCGGACCGCTGGCGGGCGCGGGCTTCTGGTTCTGGCCTTCGACGAAGGCCTTGTCGGCCGCCGACAACCCGGAGAGGGCCCGCTTCTGGCCCAGCGCCTTGGCGAGGAAGAAAACCCCCACCAGCGCCAAGACGATGACCACCGCGATTACCACGCCGAGCACAACAGCCGAAGACATGCCGGCCAGCCTAATATGGATCGGGACACGGGGTCCATCGTTGGACAGTCGTTCTTGACGAAGACTCAGTGGCCTAGTCGAGGCCCAATCGGGGCACGCGCCAGCGGGTCCGATCACCGCCCCCAGTCAGCGCTGAGCCCCTCAGACTCAATCGTGTCGGCCATGAGAGCAAGCCTCACTTCGCCCGCCTCAATCGTGGACTCCACCTCTGGAAGTTCGAGATCCGAAGCGATTGACGATCAGAAGAACCACGGCCAGGGGGCCTGGGGACACGGCGAGGAGCGTGGCAACGCGACAGCGCGTATCCTAGCCCCCAGGAATGTCACGACGAGCCAGCAGGGTCTGGCGAAGCGAGACAGACCTCCCCCGAGGGAGTGGAGCCGACCGGGCTCGAACCGGCGACCCTCTGCTTGCAAAGCAGATGCGCTACCAACTGCGCTACGGCCCCCCAAACCAGGAACTGCTCCCCCATGTGAGAGAGCGGCTCGTCCCCGTGGCGGCGATCAGGCTCCCGGCACGCGGTCGGTGATCTCGGCCCACAGGGACGCCTTGGCCCTTTGATCGGCCACGGCCTTGAAGATGGCGCCGATGCCGGCCAGGGCCAACACGGCCAAAACGAGCTTCTTCATCGCTCAGCCTTTCTCTCGAAGGCCGGCCCGATCATGCCCCAACATGGGGCGTGCTCCGACCGACGCCGCGCTAAAGACTAGACGCCCTGGAGGCTCTAGGCTAGACGAGTGAGTTTCATGCCTGTGCCGGAATCGGAACGCGCCTCGCGTGATGATTGGGTCTTCGACACCGTCTTGGCCATCCTGGCCGTTACCTTCGTGCTGGCCCCGTATCTCGTCACCATCGCGTTCTACGGGCCGGTGTCGTCCGGAGGCTCCCTGCTCGCCGCCGCGGTGACGGGCCTGGCTCTCAGCGCCAGCTTCATCCTGCGGCGCCACTACCCGTTGCCCTTTCTGGCCGTGGTGGCCCTCCTCTGCCTGCTCCACGTGATCTTGGTGCCCCTCCCGTTCACGCTGCTCATCACCGTGCCGGTGGCCATCTATGGGGCGGCCCGGTACGTGTCCCAGAACACCGCGTGGGTTCTCTTTTTCTGGATTCCCGCTGCCGTCGCCGCGACCCTGCGGTGGTTCCTGCATTACGACCGGACCAATGCCTCGACGATGGTGTCCGTGGTCGGCGGCTTCGCTTTCGTCGGTATCGTCGTCACCGCGTACACCATCGGGAGGCGTGGCCACGACCTGGCGGTGGCGTCCGAGCGGGCCAGGCTCCAGGAGTTGGAGCAGTCACGGGTGGACCGGCGCGAGTTGGACGGCGACCAGCAGACCTCCTACGCCGCCGCGGCGAACATGGCGGCCGATCTCTACGACGCGTTCGCCGACACGATTTCCCACATCATCGTCCAATCCGATCAGGCCAACGTCCTGGTCGGGTCCGACCACCCCCAGGAGGCCGTGGCCAAGATGAGTCTGGTGGCGGCGACCGGCAGGGAGGTGTTGGCCGACTTGCGGGCCGCCTCGATCGGAGTCGGGAGCCGGTCGTTGGACGAGGGGACCGGCGAGATCGCTGCCGGCGAGGACGGCGTGATCGACGAGGACGATGGCCTGGCGGACTACGACGACGGGCCGATGGACGACGGTCGGGCCGACGACTATCCCGAGGCGGAGGAATTCGACGAGGCGGACTATTCCTGGGACGACGCCCGCGACGACGACGGCGACGATGATTTCGGCCTCGACTACCCCGGGGGCGAGTACCTGGGGGACACGCCGGAGTCGGGACCGGACGAGGCCGTCCCGGCTCGGGCACTGGTCGACTACCCGCCGGTCGGAGAGACGGAGTATCCCGCTTCCCGGAGCGAGTCCGTGGTCGCGGGCGACCACCTGCCCAGCACGGGTGCGGACGGCGTGCCCCAATTGACCGCGGAAGCCGGGGCCGAGTTCGTCGAGACCGGCCAGCCGGTACTGGTCGACGACATGGTGGGCGTCACATTGTTCCGCATTGTCGAAGAGGCTCTGGACAACGCGCGGCAGCACGCCGGGCCCAACGCTGAGCCACAGGTTCACCTCGACTGGGGCGACGACGACGTCGAGGTCTCCGTCACCAACCGGCCCACCGGCTACCGGTCGCGACCTTCCGCCACGCCGGGCGAAGGTTTGAGCACCATGGCCGAGCGTGCCACGGCCATCAACGGCCTGCTGGAGGCGGGGCCGACGGAGGACGGCGGCTACATGGTTTGGGCCAAACTGCCCTACGACTGGCAGTCCGCCACGACCGACGCGGAATGGGACGACGACGACCTGGCAGTCGCCGGCCAGGGGAGCGATGCCCGGTCCGACTGGGCAGACGCCCCCCAGGCAGGCTGGGCCGAAGGCCAGCGGGCCTATCAGTTCGAGGACGAACCCGTCGAGGGGTCGGACGCGACCACCGACGAGGGGCGGCCGGCGGCGACCACGGGGGAGTGGGAGGACCAGTCGGGCTGGGATGCCGAGGCGGCGCAGTGGACCGACGACGGCACGGGCACGTGGGGCGAGACCGCGCCGTGGGCCGAGGATTGGGCTGAGGCCACGCCTGCCGGAGCCCGCCGCCCACTCGTGGCCGAGACGTCCGGCTCTGCGGACTGGGCCGGCGAGGACTGGGCCGAGGACGGACTGGAGCCAGGTGGCGCGGAAGGCCTGGGTCGAGGCCGACCGCGGACGGAGGAGGACTGGCGGGACGAGGAACCCGGTGCCGAGGAGCCGGGCGCCTGGCGGCAGTCCGACGGGGACTACGACGACGAGGAGCTTGGCACCTGGCGGCAGTCGCAGGACAGTTGGGACGACGGCGAAGGCGCTGTGCAGGAGCCGCACGCCCGGCGGTCATCCGAGGACGGTTGGGACGACGGCGACGGCACGGACGACCCGGCCGCCGTCGAGCAGTGGGCCGGCGACGACTGGGCGGAGGACAGCGCGGGCACCGCCTGGGGGGCCGCGGCTGACGACTGGGCGGACGACGACGCTGAAGACTGGGAGGCGGCGGCCGACGAGTGGGTCGAGTCCGACGATGACTGGGAGGCGGCGTCCTGGGCCTCGGGGGTTGCCGCGCCGGCGCCGCGACAGTCTTCGGACGTGCCCGCGCGCCCGACCGCTGCGGGGTCCCGCACCGCGGTGGCTCCCGCAGTCACCGTGCGGTCGGCGCCATCTCGCCTGGCCGACGAGGCCGCGGCCGAGCCCCGGGCTCGCCGCACCGCCGGGGCGGGGTCGCGCGAGACGGCCGGTCCGCGCCCGGTCGCTGCCACGTCACGCTCGGCGCCAGCGCCACGATCGGCGTCGTCGTCGCGTCAGGACCAGGGCGCGCAGGCCGCTGCGCCTCGTCAGGGCCCGACGCTCCGGGGGTCGGCCCCGGCCTCCCGACAGCCGGGTTCGCGCGCCGCGGCCTCGTCCGCGAGCACCAGCCAGCGGTCAGGCGGGCCGTCACGCCAGGACGCGCCTCGCCCCCGCCCGCGGATCTGACCCAGCCTCGTCGGGGGCATCACCGATGGACAACACCCGGTGGGTCGCCGACAACACATCGGACAACACCGTGACGGGAGGATGGGCCCAGTCACAGGAGGTTGTCCATGCCCGTCCCTTTCGCCTCACCATCGGTCCTCGCCCGGCTCAACGCCGACTGGCGCACTCTGACGGCGGTCGCGCCGGATTGGCCGACTGGTCGCGGTCTGACTCTGGGCGATGTCCTGGCGGCGAGTCAGACTGACCTTGACGGACTGCTGGCGGAGTTGATCGGGGCGCGGCGAAAGGGTTCCCAGCTGGCCGGGCGGGTGGCGGTCCAAGCCTGCCTGGGCCGGCTCGTGGGGCTGGCCCGGCGTGATTCGAGAATCGGGCTGGACGACGCCGTGGCAGCGTTCTGGTTGCGTCTGGCGGCCTACCCCCTGGAACGCCGGCCCTGCCGGATTGCCGCCAACCTGATCCTCGACACTCGCAAGGACATCTTGGCCGAGCGCCGCCCACTGGCCTGCCTGCCCGCGGTCGCGCCGCCGGACGTGACAGCCGACCAGGTGCTGCGCGCGGCCCGGCAGCTGGGCCTGGCCTCCGAGGGCGCCCTGGCCGCCGCCGAGAGCGTCTACGTCGAGGGTTTGAGCAGCGCCCTGGCCGGCGAGCGCCACCACGTCACGGCGGACGCCGTGCGTTGGCGCTGTCGTCGAGTCGTGCTCGGCCTGCGGCAGCGCCGGGACTGGCTGACGGACTACCCCACCGTCGCCGCGGGGACGGTGGTGGGCTCAAGACCAGGGCGGGATGGCCATATGATGGCCCAGGAATACGTCGCCGTCTGACGATCTCCCCGTCGATCGTCGCCCGGCAACAGTCGGAAGGAACCCCCATGTCCCCCGTCACATCCCTCGCGTCCAGCCTTTGGTCTTCGCTGTTCGCCGCCTGGTCGAGTTGGCAGACTCGGCTCGACTCGGTTCGGCGCCAGGACAGGCCAGACCGAGGGGCGACCACCCTGGAGTACGTCATCATCGCGGCCATCGTCTGCGCCGCAGCCGTCATCGTGGCCACGTTAATCGTGACCGCCATCAACGGTTTCGGTGCCAAGATCCCCAATACCTGACCGGGCCTCGCTGTCGGCCGGCTCTCCGGCTTGGACGAGTTGGGTAGCGTTCCCAGCGTCTCCCCGCTTGGAAAGGGTCCCCATGTCTGCCGTCACCGGATTGCGCCAGGTGTGGCGGCAACCGCGTTTCCGGCGGCTCTTGTGGGTCAAGCTGTGGTTCCAGTCGGCCGACGGGATGGTGCAGGTCGGCGTCGCCTCGCACACCTTGTTGTCGCCGGAGCGCCAGCCCGGCGCGTGGGCCATCGTCGGCGTCTTGGCCGTCACGATGTTGCCGTTCTCCATCGTCGGCCCGTTCGTGTCTGTCGTCATCGACCGGTGGGATCGCCGCCGGACGCTGCGGGGCGTCGACACGGCGCGCAGCCTCCTCTGCCTGCTGCTGTCGGCTCTGGTGGGCTGGCGCGCGGGCGGCGCGGGGACGGTCGCGGTGTTGGCCATCGCACTCGTGCTCATGGGTCTGGGGCGTTTCCAGGTGGCGGCCCTGATGGCTAGCTTGCCCCACACGATCTACGGTGACGAGTACCTGGCCGCCAACACGGCCCTGCCGCTGATCGGCCCCTTCACTCTCATGGCCGGCGCCCTCGTGGCGGCCGCCATTCGGCTGACGCTGGGCCGCCTGACCTCGCCCGATGTGGCCGACGGCGTGATCTTCCTCGTCGCCGGCGCCCTCTTTGGGGCATCAGTGATCCAGTGCCGGGGCTTCGCCCGGCGCAGCTTGGGGCCCGAGCAGGCGGTGGCGTCGAGCCTGGGCCGGTCACTGCGCGACCTCAGGGCCGCCCTGGCCCACCTCGCGGCGCGCAGCCCGGCGTTGCTCGGGGTGGTCACGGTCGCGGTGACGCGCCTGGTCTTCGGTTTCGTCACGGTGACGGTCATCCTCATCTACCGCAACCACTTCCACGCGGTCGACGAGGTCGACGCGGCCGTCGCCGACCTGGCTCTCTGGGTGGTGGCCACCGGTGCCGGTTCGCTCGTGGCGTCTGCGGTCAACGCGGTCTTTGCCCCGCGCCTGAAGCTCCGCCGCAGCGTCGTCGCGGCACTGGCCGTGGCCGCGCTCTGCCAGGCCTTGCCGGCGTCGATCATCACGCGGGGGACCCTGGTCGCGGCCAGCTTCTGCCTGGCCTTGTGCGCCCAGGCCGTCCGGATCAACGTCGACACGCTCGTCCAGGCCCACGTCGACGACGAGTTCAAGGGCAGGGTCCTCGTCATCTATGACTTGGCCTTCAATGCTCCCTTGGTCTTGGCGGGTCTCGTGGTCGCCCTCGTCTTGCCGGCTGACGGGCTCTCCCGGGTCGCCTTTCTGGCCTGCGCCATGGCGCTGGCTGTCTTGGCCGTGGTCTTCGCGCGGCGCAGCCGGGCCATCGGCCCCGCCGAGTTCGACCGGGGCACGGAATCGGTCACGGGTCTTTCGACCGGCGCGGCTGACGAGTGACGAGGAGGGTGGGCCAGGACGCTGTTCTGAGACAGGGGCCCGGCGCCAGGAGAGGCGAAGACCGGAACTCCCAGCCGGCATCTTGGCGGTTCGCCCGACTCAGTCCGGAGCGCCGGGGGCGGCGCGCCGGACTGTTCGGATTCGGAGCCTGGGTCAGAACGCTGTTCCGGCCGAGGGGCGTCGGGCAGGATGAGATCCGGCTACTACATCTTGTGTTTGTATCGGACATACGGGCACAAGATGTAGTGGCCGGAGGTCGCCCGATCCGGCGTTCCTCGGGCGGCACATGGTTCTGACCCACGCTCCTAGTGGACAGATGGGCACAACAGGCGGGGTGCGGAGATCGCACCGCGTCTTCGGGCGGGACCTGCTTCTGGTCCACGCTCCCGGGACTCAGGAGGCGTGAACGAGGCCGAGAAGGCCGGATCCGACGGAGCGGATCCAGTCAGCGCACAGGCCATCGAGGATCTGGAGCAGCGATGTCAAGCTGGAACCGAACATGAGGAGAATCGAAAACACGAGGGTTTCACTTTCGGAGGGTGGAGTGTGGAAGAGAGGCGGAGGGCGACCTGGCGGTGTGTGACCCCGGCTCGGTCTTGTGGGGCTGGACCTAGCCCGTGGCGAGCGGCTGACGACACGAACATTGGGGGTGGCTTCAGACGAAACCCAGGCTGGCGTGGCGGTCCCACACCTGGGGCCGCTCGTTCCGAGCCCACAAGTCGCCGGCCCTGGGGGCAGTGTCGCTGGGTGTGGCGAGGTGCCAATCAGCGGGGACCGTCGGCCAGGGCCGGCGACAGCGTGGGTCGCTGTCTAGGCGCCCGTCAGATTGCCCAGGCCGAGGCCGGACAACAGGCTGCCGAACATGCTCATGAACGGGGCCAGGAGCTGCATGATGAATTGAATGAGGCCTTGGAACATTGTTGTGTTCTCCTATTCGAATGGGCGAAGGTTTGGCAATAACCGGAGGAGCCGAGACACAACACTAGCGCATCGATCGCGTCACCTCAAGGGCTGAGGGTCGCTCAGATCGGACAATAATGTTAAGTGGTGAGTCGCCTGTTCGCGACGCGGCGGGCGGGTCGTCAGGAATCAACCGACGAGGTGTCTGGTGGCCAACGATGCGCTGGCGAGGACGGCATCTGCGCGCGGAGACGAGGATTCGAGATGGCGGGGTCATATCGGACATATCACGGCACGTCTGGGATTCTCCTGCGCTCGCACACGTCCGTCGTAGCCGCGTGGCGTTTTCACGGCAGCGGCCCAGGAAGACCTGCCCTCCTGCTTGATGGTGGGAAATACGTCGAGCGAAGTGAGAGGGGGTTTGAGGGAGGTCGTCCCCCTCATTTTCATGAGAGGCTCCTAGTTTTTCCTCGGGGCGAGAGGATGGGGGTGGTGGGTGTAGTGGCTTGGGGGCCGCGACCAGCACGGCGGCTCAGGGCGTCAGCCGGGAATCCTCGGCCAGGAATCCCGAGAGCCGTTCTTCACGGCTGGGGAACCGTGGGGGAGAGTCGGCCCGCTGGCGCCACATCGCTCCAGGCGGGCACTGAGCTTCCCTCTTCGAGAGGGCGAGGAGGCCCGATGGGGCAGTGGGCGGGTCTGCGGCGAACAGACCCGCCCAGCGGCGACACAGCGAGGGGTTAGACGCCCCACAGCGATCATCGCCGTGGGGCGTCCTGCTGGTCCCCGGGGATAGGACGAACGATCCTGCCGAGGCGACGGGTCGCAGCCGCCTACGCGGTAGGAGTGTTGAGGAACTGGCTGAAGAAGTCCATGATGCCTTGCAAGAGTGGGCCGAAAAGGCTCACGAGGGCGTCGATAATCTGTTGGATGAGGTCAGCAAGCATGTCGCGCCTCTTTCTAGTCTTGGAAGCGAATCAGCGTTTTGGAACGAGACGCCCAAGAAGTTACATGGCGATGGTCGGGGGAACAAGCGAAATTGTCCGCTCGACAATCAAGACATGATGAAGCAAAGCTCATCGTGCCCAGACGACGGCGCCTGGGCACGATGCCGAACCACTCGAGGATTGGACGGAGGTTGAGGGGCTTCGGCCGGTCGGGTGCCTGGTTTCAAGCGTCACGAGACTGCCGCCGACGTGTGCGGGCGCAGGCGAATTCCACAACAGTGCGTCGCATGTCCTTCATGCGACGATCACTATCTGTCATCGCCCACGTCCCGCACACGCCGTCTTGCGCAGCCGGTCGCTCAACACTGACCGCCAGGGCCGTGGGGCTGCTGAGGCTGGTGCTCGCGACGGGCCGGACGCCCGACGCCGACGATATCCGGCGGTTGATCAGGGCTTTCCAGGAATGGGCCGGCGCCATTCGGGCTGCTGGCTCAGTAGTAGATGGTGGTCTGGCCGGGGGTGTGGAAGAAGCTGTAGGCGAAGGTGTTCAGCGCGTAGACAAACGGGCTGAGGAGCTGAGAGACAAGATTCCTGACGAAGCGCATGGTGAGACCTATCTTTCTATCTAAGAATGACTTCATATCGACCGGGGGGCCGACTGTTGAAATATTAGGGGCGGGCCTTCCATGAGACAAGAGGAATTTTCTGGAGATTTGCTGAAGTCCAGTGGGAGTGGAGTGGAGGTGGCGACATGGTCGGACAGTGGGGTTATTCTGGTGCCCGTGAATACGCTAGTGGCAGGAACTCCGACCGGGCGCCAGACAGGTGCGACGGCCTACAACGCCCGACAGCTCCTCGTCTTGGAGGGGTTGGAAGCGGTGCGCAAGCGGCCGGCAATGTACATCGGCTCGACGGACACCAAAGGACTCATGCACTGCCTGTGGGAAATCATCGACAACTCGGTCGACGAGGCCCTGTCCGGGTTCGGCGCCCGGATCGACGTCGAACTGGCGAGGGACGGCTCGGTCTCGGTGGCCGATCTCGGCCGGGGCATCCCCGTGGACATCGAGCCGAGGACCGGTCTGGCCGGCGTCGAGGTCGTCTACACGAAGCTTCACGCGGGCGGGAAGTTCGGCGCCGGGTCGTACGCCGCCGCCGGTGGTCTTCACGGGGTGGGCGCGTCGGTGGTCAACGCGCTGAGCAGCCGGCTGGACGTCGAGGTCGACCGGGAGGGCGTGACCTGGGGCATGAGCTTCCAGCGCGGTGTGCCCGGAGTCTTCGCCGGCGAGGGGCCCCGGGCCGCGTTCACCCCGCAGTCGGGCCTGCGCCGGCTGGCCAAGGTGGCTAAGTGCAAGACGGGCACGCGCGTGCGCTACTGGCCCGATCCACAGATTTTCTTGCCCGACGCCGAGTTGAGCTGGGACAGGCTCGTCGGCCGGGCCCGCCAGACGGCCTTCCTCGTGCCCGGGCTGACGCTGGCCGTGACGGACAACCGGACGGCCGACGGCGCGTCGGAGGTCTTCCGTTTCGAGGGCGGCATCACCGAGTTCGTGGAGTTCCTGGCCTCGGATCCGCCCGTCACTGGCGTGATCCGGCTGACCGGTCACGACCGTTTCACGGAGACCGTCCCGATGCTCGACGACGACTTCAAGATGACGCCGACGGACGTCGAGCGCGACCTTGAGGTCGACATCGCGCTGCGCTGGGGCACCGGCTACGACACGCGGGTGACCAGTTTCGTCAACATCATCGCCACGCCCCAGGGCGGCACTCACGTCACGGGCTTCGAGCGGGGCATGGCCCGGGCCTTCGCCGCCGCGCTCGACGGGACGCGCATCGCCAAGGCCGGCGACGACGTGACCAAGGACGACATCGCCGAGGGCTTGACGGCCGTCGTGACGGTACGGCTGGCGGAACCGCAGTTCGAGGGCCAGACCAAGGAGGTCCTGGGCACGCCCGAGGCGACGAAGATCGTGGCCAAGGTCGTGGAGGCCGAGCTGGGGGAGTTCCTGACGAGTCAGAAGGCGGCGACGAAACCGATGGCCCGGGCGCTCATGGAGAAGGTCGTCCAGGCGGCCCGGACGCGATTGACGGCGCGCGCCCACCGTGAGGCCCAGCGGGCCAAGAACGCCTTAGCCAGCTCGGCCATGCCGCCCAAACTGTCGGATTGCCGCTCCAATGACTCGGACCGGACCGAATTATTCATCGTCGAGGGCGACTCCGCCTTGGGAACGGCCAAGTTGGCTCGTGATTCCGAATTCCAGGCCCTCCTGCCGATCCGGGGCAAGATTCTCAACGTCCAAAAAGCCTCGCTCACGGAAATGCTGAAGAACGCTGAATGCGCGG
>JGI20166J26741_11619917_pt1 | contig 11515 bp, 9 predicted proteins | sample TergutCu122P5_FD_26741 | JGI IMG/M metagenome (IMG submission 26741) | reverse complement strand
GGGGGGGGGTGGAACGTGGGGCACGCTTGAAGAGATGAGATGCATTGTTTTAGTCGGGACACCTGGACGAAAAAAAAAAAGACGTCAGGGAGCTGTTCAGGGGGCTGTTGATAGAAGAGATGATAATATTAAAGAGAATTTTGAAGGAAATTAGTTGTGATGATTTGAACGCGAATTGTCATGTTGAAGACAGGGAAACATTGAGGGCTGTTGTGAGCACGGTAATGAACTTTGCTTTTCCATTAAAGTCAGGACGTTTCCTGACAAGCCGAGCGACTGTCAGTGAATTAATTTTCTCTGAAAAACTGGTGTCCGTTTCGACGTAATGTGTTTGGTGCACAGTGGTACAGTGTCTGCCTCGCACGGGGAGGGTATTTTCTCCGAACTTTAAGAAGTGGCTGAATGTCGTGATGCGAAAGTTTTGATCAGTTTCTACACATAACCGACTGGTACCTCGAGATAGGCTACAGCCGCTTCCTTCTAACTTCGCACGTACTCACTATTTGCGATATTTTCACATTGCGCTCGACGCTACTTTTTGCGTGTGAACAAGTGTCGTTATATGTAACGTTATTACACTATAGCTGGGATGGCGTAGCCAGTGTGTTGACTTCGCTAAGTCCTGGGCCACTGAGATCTCGTGGTTTGATTCCAGGTAGGAACAAGGGATTCTTCTTTGTACTGAAATGTCCAGACCGGCTCTGGGGCCCACCCTGCCTTATGTTCAGTGGGTACAGGGGCCCTGTGCCCTGGGGTAAAGCGACTGGGACTTTAAGATGACACCTTACCTCCATGTAGTGCTGAGATTAAGAATGACTGGCGATATACCTTCACTCTACCATGTCTTCATGGAGTTCACAGGGCTCGAAGTATTTTATAAGCCCGAATATCAGGCGAGTTTTTTTGGAGGGGGGGGGGATAGCCGCGCAGGAAAGTATGGGCTGCCTGATAACCGAGGCCTTACGACATTCCCAAGTAACATGTAAAGGCCAAGTCATTTAGCGACTAATAAGGCATGCTATAGCGCTGTTCTTTGTCGTTAAGTGTTACGGTGAAAGTTTTAATGTTATTTGCAGTGCAAACCTTGTTAGGAATTTTATTATTTTTGTAGGATTTTTGAGCCTTTTCTGTAAATATTGCGTTGGGAAAGATGGAGTCGCCTTATGCTCGGGCTTTTATAGTAATTGGTGACGGCAGGAGTACATTTTTGCTATTTTGTAACATTGTGCACTCCAAATTTATGAGCGCGTGAAAACAGCTGCGTGACGAAGCTGTTAACGTTTATTGGGTGGAATAAATTGTGACGGGTGGGCCAGCATTACGGTCTGGCCAACTCTATTGCATTGTCAGACAGGCTGACGCGATACGACAGATGACTGCAAGATGCTGTTGCACATGTGAGGCAGATCATGTCGGCCGATTATTATGGTTGCTGGTGATACTTTGACACTCCAGTGCGTTATGAATACGCTGTAGGATCCACTAAAGTAGACCGTGCCTTCAGTGTGCGCGACTGCCGCGCCTTTTACATTGCACGCCAACGACTTGTATGCGGCATCCACTTTCTCGAATCCCAGACTGGATTCGCCTTAGGAATGCTACAACAATTTTGTGCGGAATTTTCTGTTGGCCCTACTGGCCGCCAGTGATAGGAACTACTGTATGTACTTCTGTAAGGGATTAATTTCTTTGTGATCCTGTCCTAAAATCCATAAATTTTGGAATGAAATTGGTTTTTGTGTTGAATAATGCAGTTGATTGTAAAGGGGTTCCTACCTCATGCGCTGAAGCATTGTGGCATTCAATTTTTGCAAAAGGAATCCATTTCAAAACGTTTTAAGGTTAATTTTAATATTACTTTCCTGTCATTTCCAAAATAATGAAATGGTCTTCTTTACTTGGGGTTTCACAACGAAAGTTTTGTATATATTTTGTGTTTCACCTGTTATAATACTCCACAATGTGTTTCAAGTAAATACTGGTATCCGAATTCGAAACCTGATTACAGAAATGTTCTCTGTGTTGAATTTTGAGCCAATCCAACTCTTGTTTTGTACTGTCGCATTTTCCCATAGTGTGCTGATATGTTTTGTGCATTGTAATGCGTACTTGGGAGTTTGATGTTTCGTTACAGAATAACGGTTTATTTTCTTTTAAGTAACGTCATCTCAAATTACGTGGTAACTGATATGTTTTTTCATGTCTTTCACACGCACGCACACCCACAATCGACGATAACTATAAGCTGCGTGTTACCACAGATTGCCATACTTGTGTTCAGCATGTACGGTTAGTAAAAAACGGGTTATTTCAGACGTTTTGTCGACATAAGGCTAAAATCGGCTGTGTTGTATATCATTAGTATAGCGGACTTGGGTTTGAATTTCTCACGTCTAATACCTCTCCTAGATTTGCAGGCAGTCTGAAGTTCTGAATGAAGGGTCTGGAGCGAAGTCCCTTTTGGGAAATTGTTAGTCGTTCGGGTAGCCAGGAAATCACCTAACTCGTTCAGAAAGATTTTAAATCGTGGCTTTCTAGTCGATTGCTAGCGGGGTCTCTTCCTTCGGGGATGAAATGGCCAAGGTGTGAAGCTGACCACAAACATCCATCTAGTGCCGCTGGTAAGAACGAGTGGACTATACCTCGACTCCCCCATATGCCGTCATGCTGTGCCCAGGTACAACCCTACATTTATAACGACTTGTAATAATTTCTTTATTGGCTCTTAGTAATCTAAGAGCGCATTTTCTCCCTCTAGGTTAAGTAGAATCAAGTGGTATGGTTCTTGTGGAACATGTGGATTAGGATGGGTGTTTAAGAAAGTAGCCGATGCCTATTCTGAAGTACAGGTGCTGATTTTGCGTGTAGCTTCTTAAATATACCCACGAGGAACTTCACGCCACATTATCTGGCCTGTGGATTGACGTTTGAACCCCGCACCCCCTGAATAAATTACACAAGAGTGAAAATAGCTGATTTATCGCGAGCTTCGGTTGTAGTAATTTGGGTCAGTGGTAAGTTCAGTGTTGAATGGATGAACGTGAAGCTCGGAATTGACTGTGTGTGAGACGGGGAGGGTTGAATCTTGCCTGTGGCGAGCAAAGGAGGAGTTGGGGAGGAGTGTAGTGCATTATGTGCGGAGATTACTCAATTTTGAGGGGTGGTTGGGGTCTCATCTGCTGGCTTAGATGTGCGACAGGTGATGAAATGAAGATGAGTGAGATAAAATAAGTGCTAATGCCGTCTGCCTGCTGAGGATGCTATTTTCAGTCTTCAGAGCAAATGGAATCCGTGCGGAGATTGGGGAGAAGAATCAGCAAAACGATGTAGAGAAAAGAAATTCTGTGATTCGGATAATTTGTTAGTAGGGTTTGACCTTTTGCACTTCTGATAAATGTTTTTTTAAATACTCTGAACACAGGGAAAGCTAACGTAGACAGAAAGTCATCAACTTTTTTTAGGCGCGTTCGAAAATTACGAAAAACGACTTTTAGCTTCATCATGTCTGTCCGTCTGTCCGCATGGAACAACTCGGCTCCCACTGGACGGATTTTTATGAAATTCGATGTTTGGGTAGTTTTCGAAAATTTGTCGAGAAAATTAAAGTTTCATTAAAATATGACAATAACTTGCTCATTTATTCTTAGTATGAGAAATGTTTGAGACAAAGGTTGTAGAGAAAATCAAACACACGTTTTATGCCCAATACCTTTTTGCGAAAATCGTGCCTTTCATAATTCGGAAAATTATTGTGGAGCCGGTCAGGCCACAGATGACAATATATGCGGCGCATGCGAGTTGCATGCTGGGTACCGAAGGCTACAAATACGCATTCACAGTTGTAATACTTACTGCTTTTCCACTGCAACAATAGTTGCACGAACGCGCCTCAATGTTACGTTATACGTACATTGCATGTCTTGTTTTCTTCGTCAGTTTGTATCTCAGCCAGGGCACCTGGTATTCTGTTGTTATTTCGTCACGATTTTTATCATTTCTTCGGTCTCCAAAACGGACGTTTTCCAAGCATTTTTCCCACATTAACCCAGTATGTGCTTATTGCTCTACCAGTTGGTCATATGTCGCTGTGTTAACAGCTAAGTGACGTGTAGTAAATACGAAGATCCTTTCAGTTTCAAGTATTTTGGGTTGGTTGACTGGTAAATACTTCCAGACGTTTTGAACTAACGTATTGCCTTCTTCTTCAGAGTCAATCCAGTCCAACAACATGCAGGATGTTACGATTTTTATACTTTACCTAATGGCGGGAGCAGAGCCATCGGCCGCATTCTTTGTGTTTTTAATGCGAGACCAGACGATGAGAAATTTCCAATATTTGTGAGTGTTTACTTATAATTTATGCCACCAACCGCGCTTGGCTCCTACGCAGTACAAGAGGCACAGTATGGGTACTCTTATTTCCTTAATTTACTTCAGTGTTTTTGTAAACTCTGCTCGACGATGACAACTTTCGTGCCGAAGAATTTCCAAAGTTTTTTTTTCTCCCGTAATTTTGCCATGCATCTTTTTCATTTTCCAAAAATTTTCAGCTTACACCGTGAACTGGATTTTGAGTAAGCCATCTATTTTTGTTACATTATTTCCGGCATATTATCAGAGCTCATGATGAAGAATTTTCTTGTTGTATGCGGAGCCCAATATTAACCCATTGTGGACGAAAAGTAATATTTTATTTCAAGATCTAATTCGTACCGCGCAGTGAACATTCTCCGTCTCGGTTAAAAAAACAAACCTGTTAGCGGTGTATGGTGCAAAAGTCGCTGTTTGTTCTGCGACACAAATACAGAGGACATAAATACATTTTGTGAGCATGGAATGCAGAATCTTTGCTAGTTAAACGAAGTGGTACAGAAATTAATCGCTAGGCTTTTATTTAACATTATAAATAATGTTAAATAAAAACCTGGGGTTATAATTTCTGGACATATAAATGTCCTGAAATCGTTGTCCTTCACTAACCGCATGTATATTACGCCTACTTACAGTTATTTTCCAAATACAGGACTATGAATTTGCGGATGTATAAGATAAATCAGCGAATAAATTGTACACACCAACGGACTTATGTAGAAGTTACAGGTTCCTTTGGTTCCTTTTTATGTTTTTTTTATGAATGTTGTATTTCATAAAGCAATTCTTGTTGGATAGTAAGTTTCGATATTTGTAAATTATAATACTGAACCTAATCGTAACTACGAGAGCCCTGTTATGCAACTGGCTGTTACGTCTTACGTGTGCGTGTGTGGTGCGTGTGTGTGTGTCTGAGGGCTGGGCTATGGCTGTTGTACATCAGATGACGATAGGACACTGGTAATAAGGACGCAGTTCACAAAGTAACGTGCTTGAACACAAGCAGGTTTGCAGCCGACGATTGTAGTGCGCGGACAGACTAAGAAATATACCCGTATCAATTCGAATCAGGTAGATTCACAGACTGAACTCAGACGTCCTGACATAATGCTGAGCTGATTATGTTGATTTTGTTTCTGGGTGTTAGAACTGTGTAGAAGTGGTCTGTGTTACCGACGTTTCATAATAAGTGATGTCTCCGTCTTCAGGGCCACAGTTCCGGTATTCCGGTTCAACAAGCAGGCCGTCCCTCAGACCCAAGAATAGACTCTGGCTTCTTCCTCCTTCCCTTGCGTCTGGGCGATTTCCTATGTGTATAACCCGAACACTCTATCCTTACCATATCCACGCTGAAAATGCAGCCAGCGTGTTCTTCCGAAACGGAAGTAACACAGTCAACATCCACACGGGGCCAACATCCAAAAAGAGGCTCCAACATCAAAATTGCATCATCGCGAGAACTAAAATCGTTAATAATGCTTTGTTGTTGTCCCACAAGGAGGATACTAAGATGAGATCTGCGCTCTGCTGGGATATTACACAGTGTATAGTGACAGTTCCAGACGTTTAGGGACGACCTATCGATACAATCTTCAAGTCAAATCCTTTCTTGACAGTAGAAGATGGGATCGGATTTCTTTACCGTTGAAGATGGGACCGATAGGTTTTCCCGAAACGTCGGTAAGGAATTGCCATTATACGCTGCGTATATCCCAGAAGAACGCAGGCCTCATCTACTTTGCGGCGGAAGCCTGAAATCTCACACAGGATACTAAGATGGTACGGCGGACAAGACCACAGTCGTTTCCAACCCAATCGTCGTCTATTCAGTGTGTTATGGCGTCATTGTTTTGACGTCTTTAATTGTGAGATTGCTTTGCACATCGATGACAAGGAAGGAGGGACTGATGGTGACGACGTTTTTTGTTTCTCTCTTCTATTCTTGTGTCATTCCCTCTGTCTGCCATACACACCCTCAAAGGGGAAATGATTGTGAGCTCTTCCCTCTCCGTAAATGGAAGAAAAGAAGACTTTTCCGTAAAATATTACAGTAGTTAGCGATATGGCTTCGCATGTCTGTGTTACATTGCCGCGAGATGATGATATGAGCCTTGTTCTGTCTACGCGGTAGCATGGAGCAGGCTAGCTGTCGCCTATCTCGTTTCCTTAGCAAGGCAGTGAGGGATAATGTTGCGATAGCATTGCGCCCATGTTGTTTCCTACTGTTCTGCTCTGTATCTGTTCGATCTTGTACACAGCCTGCACCACCACCACCACCACCACCACCACCACCACCACCTCGAGTACTACGAATATCAAGTCCCAAGTTTGGCATCCAGTTCCTTACAAGTCAGATTACGTTGTACTGTACTGCTTTGTCTCTGACGTATACTCTTTAACTGAACTGGTTTGGTTCTGCTTTAGTTACGCTGAACGTAGTGTCACGTAAAGATAGTTCTGTCGTTTTTGGTATCAGGGAGGAATAAAATAACGAAAAGATTTCCTTTGTACAGCATTATGAAGTCAAGCAATGGGCCGCAGAATTTTGCGTCTTTTTGCATGTTGCTGTTTATTGATTTGAAAAATTATGAGGTTAATCAAAATTACAGATCTGAGAAACTTAGGGACCTCTTTCCTGTGAGGTTAAGTGTTAATGGGATAATCAGACAGGAAAACTAGGAGGGTAAGAGGAGATACTCTTCTTGGTAGTCAGTATTGACAGATTACACGAAGGAGAATGGCAAACTGAATTGTAATTTGTGGAAATAAAAACCAACTAGATGCAACAGATGGTTTCTTTATTGCAGATCTTATTGCTTGCTCAACATGTTTCGGGCACCATTATGCCCATCATCAGGAGCAAGCAATAAGATCTGCAATAAAGAAACCATCTGTTGCATCTAGTTGGCATTTTATTTCCACATATTAACGGCGATGCACGGTCAAACTCACATCCAATGAATTGTAATTGTTAAGGTGTCATGACCTGCGCTGAGCGAAAATCTGGTGTAGGCGGGAACAGTGCCACATGTACTGTGCTGTAAAACTGTGTATTCTGGATTCAACTAATAAGTATTTTGTTGCTTCATTCGTAAGTATAACGTATACAACAAACGGGCAAAATAAACGACTACGTAATTCTTCGTTTAGTAATTCGTTCTTGGTTTTGTTTCACAAGCTCAGACTATGTAGTGTCTCATGGTAGGATGACTGGAGAATGATTAATTGTAAAGGGTTTAGAAGGAATTGGTGGTGGATAATCGGGGTACTGTCCGACACTTTCCTGGTGTGACTGAGGAAACCTACGAACGTTCGGCTAGCCTGTGTCCCGCGCAAGGTTCGAACCAAATACCTCTGAGTACTAACCTAGAGTTTTAATCATAAGAACTTGGCTTCGGTTAAACGCAGCCGGAGTCGTTGTGGGCGGTCAGCCGCGTTAATATAGAACGATGTGCCAATCTTACAGATACTGTCTGTTGCATACTTTGGTTTGGTGATGGGTACACAGAAACAACAACTACAGTTCGGGACTGAGGTTTGCTGCCCTGGAAGTTGTGGAAACGGAAAGGAAACAGAGCCGCAGTGCTCAGTACCGAATTGTAGAAAGTCGACTCAATCAGTAACGCTTGTTCCCTGCATTCCGGAAGTCCCTGGTTCGAATCTCAGCCCCGACAACTAATCTGAGTTTTTTTTAATGATCTTCGTCAGTCATTGCAGTTTGATACCAAATTAAAAATTCGTCCGTATCTCTTCCTTACACATCCCTTCTAATCCATTATTCACTGTCATTAGATAACTGAACCCTACGTATTCTGAGTTACTAATGGTGTCTTTTTAAATTAAACAAAAACAGTAATGAACACTGCTTGATACATATATATTTGTTCCAAGAACGTGCCGAGGAATTTACCTGCAAAACTACAAGGCTTCAGATCCCCGAAATCTCTAACCTTAATTACCTCATTCTTCCCCTTTGATTAGAGCTCATATTTCACCCGTACAAACCGACGGATGATTAACAGTTCTGATATTTTAATCTTTACCTCTCTGTGTTGGTTTAGGAGATGAAACCTAAAAGATTGAGAATTGGATGTTAAGAAGCTTTTCGTGAAATCATTGTACCCCTGACATTTTCTTGAATACGGTTTGAATGTGTTTAATGTTCAGATATTGCAACGTTACCACACTTTCTGTTTACCTGAAAGCTTTCCAGACATGACAAGGGGTTGACGTTTTGAGTATGACGAAACGTACTAAAACTTGCGCAGAGTATGAAAGTGAGGTAGGAGCTGCTGGAGTTTGAGAAGGGCGCCGTTATCTTGAGTGTTCAGCTCCTGCCACTTTACACTAACAGTGGGCTGTTAGTGTAAAGTGGCGCTACGTTTGGTGCGACAGCATAAAGTGATGCTCGTGTCAGTGGAAGAAGTCTCTTTTCGTGGATCTTAATAAGCTGCGAGTTGGGGCACAAAAGTGCAGCCACTGAAAACTGGCAACTCCATTCGTGTTTTTAGGGGGTCTTTGTCACCACGGCGTGACACGGGTTGTAGAGACGACTCCATGCATGGAGGCTAGTTGCATGTGTGTTCTATAAACAGTGGCGGAGAGCCGAGAGGGGGTGATGGTCCAGCTTGGGGGTTTGTCTAGAGCAGTGATTCCCAACGTGGCGTACGTGTACCCCCAGGGGTACGAACCAGTGCATTTAGGGGTACGCGAAAAAAAATTGAATTATGGCGAAAAAGGGCATAGTTACAACATGTAAATGTGAAATTACTGCAACTATATTAATTACAAACGTTATGCTAATATGAAGGGTACAATTTATGGAAATAGGCTGCCAAGGGGTACGCAAGTGAAAAAAAGGTTGGGAACCACTGGTCTAGAGGCTAACAACTCCTCACCATAAAAAATAAACAAGGTAGGAAGTGTTACACGGGGCTTTGAACTTGGACGAATTTTTGGATCCACCTTGACTGAATTTACTCGTACTTGGCTTACGAGTAGTATAGGAAGAAGTGGCCGGCTCTTGTGAACACGGTAAAGAACCTTTGGATTTTATAAAATGTGGGGAATATCTTGACCACGTGTGGAATTGTTAGCTTTCGAAGAAAGACTTGTCTCCTCAGAGTTTGTTGTTTTCATGTAGACGTACTTACTGCTTTTCATGTAGACGTACTTACTGCACTGGGGTTTTGCAAATAGAGTTTTCGTTTATGTCCACGTATCTCGTCCGATGTTAGGCCCCCGTCTTATTAAAGCGGTTATTTGGTATGGTGTGTAGATGTTTTTGTGAACCACGTCATTTTTGTGCCAAATTCTTAACCTGATCGCACTATCAGAATATTTTGTACATTCATCTGCATCAAAGTTTTTTATTTACCAACTGATGCATAAGAGAACTGCTTTAAGAAGATTATTAAAATTTACATTAAAACATCCCCTACATGTTTCGGTACAATCACCATCATCAGGGAGCGCGTTATTCAAGCTTGTTGGTGTATGTATGTTGCACTGTTCGGAATTAGACTAATTAGTCTAATTCCGAACAGTGCAACATACGTACACCAACAAGGACCTAATAATATCAGCAGCCACACCACCGAATTAACCACACCGATGTATTTTAATTAGTTATTTTAACAACAATAACTGTAGCAAGCTCGAATAATGCGCTTCCTGATGATGGTGATTGCACCGAAACATGTAGGAGCTGTTTTAATGTAAATTTTAATATTCTTGTTAAAACAACTCTCTTGTGCATCAGTTGGTAAATAAAGGCCTTTGATAATATCAAGAGGCACGGTACGGCTGTGCAAAAAAAATCATCTTCATGTTCCGGCGTGACACTGCTCGTCGTATTTCGATCCTGCTTTCCAGAAACTCGAATCTCACTTTTGTCAGTTATTTTTCCTTTCCAAAAACGGCTTGTCATTTCACAAACGAAATACGAAATACAAACACAATTAGTCGTAATATCTAAACCTTTTGTTCCAAATTGAGAGTATTTCACGAAATCCAATGACAACCGATTGTTACTGTCGTCTGATGGGTTGTTTGGTTGAGACGTACCGACGTTTCGGAGAAAAGGAAGACTACGCAGTGTCACGTCTCAGAAGAAAGCTATCTGCACTGTCTCCAGTATGGGGAACTCATATTTTACAGAGACAGGCGTGTTGTGACTGTGTGTCAGTTAAACAAGAGGGGATCTGTATCTGTTACGGATTAACATGAAAGTCGCTGAGTGCACTAATGTCTTCAGATCGCCAATATTGAAAATGGTTTTTGACTCTTCGTGATAAGTGTTAGAGTAAACGTCTGTAGTTGATGTGTGTAGTTCATGTTTGTTACCTTTATTCGGGCCCTTTAGCAACCCTACAGGTAAACTCGGTTAGTTTTTTAAAGAATGCTCTACTGCATAAGGAAGGGCGGACGGTGTCCATGTGCGTCTCACCGTAATGACTTGTTAACAATTTGTCAGAGCGTTATGAAACTTGATGGGGAAATAATGTTACTAGACGGCACTTCGCCTCTCTACTTTCCTTCCGTAAGTAAAAACAATATGGCTGTCATGCGAACTGGTGAGGTTGGAGCGATGTGAGAGCCAGTACATATGTCGATTGTGGTATATATCTTCTGTAATTGCCCGTCATTTTGTAAGTTTGAATGTAAATAATACGTAGGTTCGTTAAGTCCATATCTGTCGTTCGGTTGTCTGGCGGCAACTAATGAATGAGAGGAATTAATGTAAAGCTTTGTATGCCGTTTGATCCTATACTTGCAGTCATGCACCACCCGCTGACTTATACCACGTGTGCTATCGGGTACAGACGTAACGACGGTGTTATGAGAATATTAAACGCTTTCGGTATCTTTATGCTACCAGTTTAAATTATAGCCAGAAATGTATCACTAAATTTTGTGAAGTCACTAATTTATAGTTCTAAACTAACATCGCGGCTTCGGTGGTCTAGGGGTAGCGTGCTGACCTTTAGTACCCAAGTTCGCGGGTTCAAACCCGGCCGAAGCCGTCGGATTTTTAAGGGCGACAAAATCCTCAACACGCCTTCCTTCGGAGGGGAAGTAAAGCCGTCGGTCCCATGTCGTAGATTTGCGGCATGTAAAAGATCCCTAAATGGCGTGGAAGTCG
>JGI20166J26741_11619806_pt1 | contig 11516 bp, 10 predicted proteins | sample TergutCu122P5_FD_26741 | JGI IMG/M metagenome (IMG submission 26741) | reverse complement strand
CTGCTCTTCAGGAACGCATGGCCAATTTCGAAGCTAAACGCGGGCCGATGGTCGATTTTCTCAAGGCCGACATGCTCTTTCGGTTCGGCCAATTTCGGAGTGGGCTGGCGATGTCAGTATCGGCGTGGCGAGGACTGCTCGACTTTTATCATGCCAACGCAGGGGGCATTGCCTTGGAAGACACCGAACTGCATTTCAGTGCCTTGACACAAATCCAGGCTGCTAATCCGGTTCAAGCATTGGTGATGATCAACGAACTGGACCCGATGTATCGTCGGCTTACCGCGATGGCTCCGCAGTTCGGATCTCAACTGGCTGATGCATGGATTCAGCTCGCAGCCGACCTGCCACTCGAGTCGGCTATGTTGGACCGAGCGATTTATTGGGTCGAGCGAGGCAGCCAAGTTGATCCGCAAAATGAGAGCCGATATCGCATCGAATTGGCCACGCTGAAGAAAAAACTCGACGAAGCCCGCGAAAAAGAAGGGCTGTCCCCTACCCCTAGCAATAAGGAAGGCCGGCCCCGTAGTGATAATGAGAACGAAAAACGTAATCAAGAGAGCGATAAGCGATCCATGGGCCCAGGTGCTGAGAAAAACTCGCTGCCAGAAGATCGCAAACGGCCAAGGCCGTAAAACATCCCTCAAAAACAGCGATGGTTTTAGCGGTTGCTTGCGTTAGGGCGGGCTTTGGGTATCATATAAAGGCTCCGGGGCGTGGCTCAGCCTGGCTAGAGCGCTTGGTTCGGGACCAAGAGGTCGCTGGTTCGAATCCAGTCGCCCCGAGTTGTAAGAGGCTGTGATTGCTAGGGTTAGCGTCACAGCTTTTTTTCTTGAAATCACCCCATTCGGACGATTAACATACATCTCGGACGATAAGAGTCAAAATGGACTACTCATGAGGAGGGTACGAGATGCCTAAAGCAGCCCAACCAAGGTACGATGCAACTCGACGGCAGTGGTTCATCCGGAAAAATTACCGCAAATTTTTCCTCTGCACGGGGACGAAATTCGATTGGATCAAGGCGGCGAAGGCCGCTGAGGGAATACTTGGTCATCCTGTTGCAGTTGAGGGAACTCCGAAGTGCATCGCGAACGCAGTCGAGCAATGGCTACTTCGGAATGAGTCCGACTGGAACCGAAGCATGCTCCACCCATTCCTTCGCTTTGCCGGACAGATTGAGTTTGCTGCGGTCAACGAAGATCTTCTGGCGGACTATCATGCCTATCTAAAGCGGGTGGGATATACAAGAACCTATCAGAAGAAAGGTGAAGCGCCTCGGAGTAGGAAGTTTAAGTATTCAGCAAAAAGCCTGGTGTCCATGATCGGAATGGCCAGCAGCGTCCTCAAGTGGGCCGCTGAACCTCCAAGGCGGTGGATCAACGTGATCCCGCGCCGGCCGAACAAGATGGAAAAACCAAGAATCGTTTATCGCGACATCCCGCGTGACCTTCTTCGTGAAGCGTTTGGCTCCTTCAAGGGCAGATCGGCTAGGGCTGGTGCATTATGTCGTTTTATCCTCAGTGTCGGTTGTCGCCCAGAGGAAGCATGCCTCTTGGAACGGGACAAAATTAACTGGGAGTCTAGGTTCGCATTAGTCAAAGACCACAAGACCAAAAAAAGCACAGGACAAGACAGGATCATCTATCTGACACCCGAAGCGATTGAGATTTTGAAAAACCAGCCCAACAAAGACAGCAAATACGTTTTCTTGAATCGCTGGGGAAAGCCATACAAATCGACGAGTATTCGATCGTTTATGATCCGCCGGGGAATAAATAGAGCATACGACTTACGACATACCTACGCACAGCATGCCAGAGAGTCTGGAATTCCACTGGACGTACTTCAAAAGCAGCTTGGGCACAAACACATATCCACTACTCAGATATATGCCCAGATTCGCGACCTACAGGCTCAGGAAGCGGCCGACAACCTAGCCTCGCCATTACAGCATCTGCCTCTTTCTTTAACTGATCCTGAGACGTCTTCTTCTTTGTCGCCTGAAAGCCAAGCAGTGCATGAATCGACTCAACAAAAACAAAGTAAGGGCCGTGTTCGCCGTTCAGCTTAACGGCCCGTAATTTGCCACTGTCGATGAGCCTAATCACCGTACGCGCGCTGCAACCGATCGTTGCAGCTGCGTCTTTAACCTTGATGGTGATTGGTTCGGACATCGGTCAGCGTACTCTTCTTAGGAGGTGATTACTGGTTTCAGCCGCCTTGCCTTGTTCGGAGAGCGTTTCTTCGTTCGTTTGTTTTCAAGTTCGATTTCTTTTTCAAACATCTCTTTCAGGTCGGTCGCGAAATCGTTGGCGGCTTTCCAGTCTTTCCAACTTGCTCCGTATGCGAACGCTCCAAACCGCCCATCCGCCGTTTGGTAGATCGCGGAAATCTTCACGACCTTTGAGCCGCTGGCACGCGATACGTGGTTCATCAAACCGTAAAAAGGATTCGATAGATTTCGGTTCCAATTAATCTTCTTAATCGTCATGATCGACCTCGCTTTCTTCTTCGTCTTCTTCCGGGCATTCGGGACGTGGGTTTTCTTCCCAGTATTTGTCGAGCTTCTCGATAATCTTTTCGGCCGTGGCTCTTCCAACACCTCGGATGTTCGTCAACTCGCGATTTTTCGTGAAGTCGGCAATCGCCCCAAGCGTGCCAAGACCAGCGTTCATAAGCAATTCGGCATGTTTTCCAGTGATTTCTAGCTGTTCAAGCGTGACATCTCGCCAAGCGTCGGGATTGACAAAGGATTCCTGCTCGTCACCGTCCTGTGGCTCGCCGAATGGCAACTCAGGCTGGTCGATCGAAGAGAAAAGCTTCTCGATCCTGTCGTCGTACTCCGACTTTAACGCCTTGAGTTCCTTCGTTTTCTCGGAGATTTTTGCCTCCAATTCCCTCAAGTGATTTCGACACGTCACGATTCGTTGCATTTGCGAATTCATACTCGACTCCCTTCTGAATCAAATTGACAATATCCACAAATTTCGGGTCCACTAGGCCGCCCGTTTCAGTTCTTATGCACACCCTAAAAAACCGATCGAATTCATCCTCACTCGAATAGCCCTTCGGAGTCTTCGGTGGAGGAATTATGATCGGTATTGGTTTCGGAATTTTCGCCATCTCTCAATTCCAAGCGGTAACGGTTGCTTCTGCCGTAAGCGAATTTTCTGACGGTCCATTTTCCAATGGGACGATTAGCCAGTGGCCGCAACACACGCATTCCAAACGATGTCTGAGAACCTCTATCACTAGACCGATAGGAGTCTCGGAGGATATTTTCGTTTCGCGCCAATTGAGCAAGCTTGGCGACATCAACCGGAAGTGTTCGGTGCTCTCGCCACCAAGCCTCGACGAACAGTTGTAATTCCTCTCCCTGAGGATCAGCATTTCGACGCCATTCGAGCGTGTTTTTTCGCCACTCTGAATAGGTAATTCCACGCAGGATCGAACCCACCGACTCAGACCACGCCTCGAAACCGCCCATCCGATCGCGGTGCGGCGGCTTCCCTTTTTCGATCCAGATTTCGACGGCACCTAGCAAGCATGCCAACACATGCCGACGAACCGAACGGATATAACTCCGGATGTCTGGATGCTTGAAGTTGGTCCGCGTCTCCGGGGAATCTGACGATGGCTGCAACAATATCGGAATGGTTCGCTTAGCCAACTCCGACGTGGTTGTGACGTTGTTGCCTGATCCGACCACGGTCAGATTGTTGGTCAAGTCAATGATCTTGCTGGCACCAAGCACACGCCCGGAATAAGTTTTAGAGGTCAGTAAACTGGCCAGCGCTGCCGAGTCGATGAACGGAGGAAGATTGTCTAAATGAACAACGGTCGTTCCGCGAGCCAGCAACGACAGAATCCGCTTGTCTCGCTCTTCATCAGTCCCGTTTAACTGGATCGACGGCGTTGGATATCCAAGAATGACCTCTCCCAACACTTCTTCGACCATCTTGGACTTGCCGGTACGCTCCATGCTGCTATTAATCAAGTGAAACGGCGTGTTGCCATCCAAGGCCGGGCGAATGATCGGAGTGAGCAGTAACCCGTTGAAATTCTCTCTCGACGGCGAATCCGCGAACGGAAAATCCACCGTCAATTCTTCAAGCATTTCGACGATGGTTTCGACGTTCGTCTCTGGCGACAGGTCAACCAGTTCGGCAGGCTGGTCGTAATAGATTCCATCGTTGTAGCCAGGTGACAGCCGTTCCCATTGCGGGCCGTACACCGGGTAGTTGACGATCATTTTTAAATCAGGAGCAGACACGGCCGCTTGAGCTAATACAAGGCCAGCCTGATCTCGTGTGCAATGTTGATAGAAGCATTTGGCCTCGTCTTGAAACGTTTTCCACCGGATCAACGACATATGCGAGTCGATGATGATTCGCAAACGATCAACGGTCAGCGGCTCAAAATGGCGTTTGCCTTGCTCGCCGACCAATTCCCCAGCGATTCCTCCACGTCGATAGACCGAATCCATCGGCAATCGCGCGAGTACCGTATTGGTGAAATCATCCGTGCCTACGTCGAATAGCTCGCCATCGCGGGTTAAATGCGAACCAGGGACTAGAATCCCTGTTTTTTCCAACGTCGACGCATCGGAAACCGATATCTCTGTCTGAGATTCTGGTCGTTTCTCGGCCAATTTACGTCGTGCAGTGCGCGGCTTGGCCAGTCCTCCGGCGATCCCGCTACGAATCGTGGATCGAACCTCGGATTCGTCGAGACCGGCCGCTAATGCCGCGTGCGTCAATTCGTTCTCGACGGTCTCTCGATCAATGTCATCGCCGCCGATTAATTGGCCCATGTTAAACGCGGCTGTGTTCAAGGTCGCGTTCCGAATTCCTTCGGGAGCCTCGCGAACCTGCTTGCATTCCGTCGTCAAGGCCGTGCGCGCGTATCGGGTACATCTGCCTGTTAGCGGCTTCGGTGGTTTACCTGGTTTTGCTGGCTTCGTTTTCAACGCTTCAACAATCCAATCGGGAAGCTCTGCCAACGCTACGTTTTTCGGGCTTTTTTCCCAGATATAGCAATCGCCGGTATCGGGATGAACACTGCCGGGGTAGACCACCTGGCCGCCATCGCCACGAGTATCAATGTGCGGGCCGAGTCGGCCAGACGTGTTACCCAAGCCTGCCTGATGCACAAAATAAAAGTGCCGATTCTTTCCGCGAGCGACAGTAATCGTTTCAGGTAAATCAGGCATCTCTGCACCTTTTTCGATATCAACATCCACGACATAGACGCCCGAATTTGCTCCGGTACGTAGGCCGACGTTGCCCCGCCTCGTCCACGCCAATGCCTCGTCGAGTGTCTCTCTCGGTCGCGATTGCCACGCAGTTAACGTGGGCCGCTTGCCGAGCAACGGCGTGAATGACCAGCCCAAGGCGTATCCCATTTCTATCTCAGTGCGTAAGCTCATATCCCGCGTCCTTGAGTGCCTTAATTACGTCATCCACTGACCTGGCGAGTATGTACAGACCGCCGAATCGCTGAATCATTTCGCCAAACGCTCGCTGTTCGGGTCGTTGTTTCGTGGTCGCCTTGATTTCGATTTCCAATCGTCGGCCACCTGCAAGAATCCCAGATAAATCTGCCTGCCCTTTAATCCCGTATCGAACGACGCGATCTCCATGCCGAGCGACGCCTGCATTGGCCCGCCACAACCGCATATCACGCCGCGTAGCGAACGTGCGTAAGATTTCGTTCTGTATGTGCTTTTCTGGCGTCATGACGAGTAACGATTATTTAGATGCTCCCAATTCTCCGACTCGATCGGGCAAATCCCCTCAGCATCTAATTTGTGCTTTACGTGTTTCACAAACCCAACCGGCCATGTTCCGAACTGAGTTTTAAACCGATGTGCGGCCCAGCCGTCTTTCCAACCACGCAAACGAGCAGTCTTCAATAGCCCCTCGTAAACCGATCTTTTCTGGTTAATTTGAGCGTTTTTTGGATCAATCAAATCACGGCTATCGTCCAACAGCGGCCATACCCCGAAACGTTCTTTGTAGCGATAGCCTGCCCAGTTTGGAGAAAACCCGTATGCTTCCCGTTGCATTTCAAAGAGTCGCCATGACTCGCGTTTGAATTCGAAGTTATCAACGAACTCGGTCAATTCGCCTTGGCCACCAACCAACGATTCGCATGACTCAACTGACTCAACCGTGAATTCATGGCCACAATCAGGGCAGCATTGACTACTCACGCTGCACATGAGATAGCATGCAGGGCAACTCTTGAGCCCTAGCGGCTCGTTCATGCCTGCCAACTTGCCGTCAAGCGAATAGTCGATTCGTCGAGTCACTAGACCATGTACGTGATGGTTACCTGCGTGATCGAGAACAACGGCTCCAACCTTGCCAGCACACGCTCGCATGATCCGCCCGATCATTTGCCAGTGCAGGCACAGCGACGCGGTCGGCCGAGCGATAATCGCAGTCTCTAGCTCAGGGATATCAACGCCCTCGGTCAAAATCATGCAATTGGAAACAATCTGCGTTTCACCCGACCGTAGTCGATCGAGGATTTCGTCACGGTCTTGGCTGTTAGCGTCCAGATGTTCACAACGAACACCCGCAGTGCGAAAAGCTGCCGCTATTCTCAAGCTATGATCGACGTTGACGGCAAACGCCACCGTTCGGCCCCGGCCTTTTTCTTTCCAGGTTTTTACAATGTCAGCATGGGTTGCCTCGGTGTATCGTTCGGCCAGTTTGCCAACTTCATAATCGCCACGTTTGATTGCGATGCCTCGAAGATCGGGGGTATGACCGCAGTAAACCTTCGGTGCGACCAGATAGCCAACTTCAACTAATTCGTCGGTATAAGCAGCAACAACGATCGTGCCAAACACAGCGCCCAACCCTTGGCCATCCAATCGAAATGGCGTTGCCGTCAGCCCGATCCTTGGCACGCGACACCGTTCAAGAATGGACATATAGCTGTCGCTTGTACTGTGGTGGCACTCATCAATAATCACCACGTCACACGGCGGAACCTCACGCCGAATCAACGTGCATGTGCTGGCTGCCTGGATGCGAGCCAGCATGTTCGGGAATTCATCCGGCAATATCAGCCCGACCGAATCAACAGACGATAGCTCTTTAGCTGCTTGTCGAATCAACTCACGACGATGCGCGAGCCATAAAACTCGGCCGGGAATTTCCGACACCAACATTCGGCCCATAACCGTCTTGCCCGATCCGGTTGGGGCAACCAAGATCGGGTTACTTGCAAGCGATGCTTTCACCCGATCGACAGCATCAAGTTGGTAAGGGCGTGGTGTCATTGATAACCCAGAATTAAAACGGCGATGGTTCCTTGGCTTCCGCTGGTGATTCTGGTGCCTTGGCTGCGGGTTTTGTTGCTGCCGGTGGCTTTGCTGGTTTCGGAGCAGAGGACTTCGAGCCCGCTTTCCACCGCGCTTTAAGCTGCAACAACGATTCCGATGGCAACTCTTCCGGCACGTAGCCCCCGTTGTCGATCTTCCAGTTTTCCCTCGGCTTCCCTTCGTACTCACCGAGTGACATATATAAGGCTACGCCGCTCGTTGTGGCCTCATCCTTAAATTCCGGCGAACCAAAATCCCCATTAAAACCAAGCGATTCGAGCGTTTCTTTGGATCGGTCCCACGCTCCATCGGATAGATAGAGATGGATGACTCGGTCGATGTTGTCGATCGGTGCCCATTCGACGCCGTCAAGCTCGTGAGTCACCGTGACGGTGATCGCGATTTCCGGCGTGCCTTTCTTCGGCGATTTGGTCGTGATGGCATTTTTGATGACGCCCCAATACTTTCCTTCTCGCATGTTCATGCTCCTTCTTTATGGTTTATTGCGTTCTGTAACGTTGACCACATCTGAGATGGGTCGGCAGGAATCTCTAAAATTTCCGACATGCCGTATCTATTTTTAGCGTCAAACGAATCGCGGCGTTCGGTGTACATGACGCGATCGGTTCCGCCGATGCCTTTGCCTTTTTTGTCAACAACCCATAGGAAATTGCCAAACAGGATTGCATCCGCCCATTTCGCAGTAGCGGCCCAAGTTTTATCATGAGTGTCGGAAACGTAGCGGTCGTAGTCTGGCCCCAATGGATTTTTGAACGTTTTGATTCGGCAATGACTCAGGATCACGATGGTAATACCCGCATCCCAGAGCCGATCGAGCTTAGCCAGCATGCCAAGCCAATGAGTCACAGATTGCTCATAGCCTTTCTGATACGAATTGAAGCCACGTTCTCCCCATTCACCGCCAAATTCTTTGATACAGACATGCTCGTGGCAGAGGCGTTCAAAGCCGCCCATCGCATCGAGTGCGAGCGTTTGTATGCCTGCGTGGTCTTCAATAAGACTCTCCAGCGTGTCGAGTAATTCGGACCATTTGGCGATTCGAGCGGCTGGAATCGACGGAACAAGACCAGCACCTGACAGCGTTTCGTAGCCCGTTTCTCCGGATGCCATTAATATGGCGGCCTCAGGGGCATGAGCTACTAGCGACGTTTTGCCCCAACCTTCAACCGCATTCACGACGATTCGAGGTGGACGAGCCACGGGGGCAAGGCGTGAAAGTTTCGTGGTCGATTGTTTCGACGACGTTGTTGATTTCGGCGTATTCGTCGATGGTCTCGGCTTACTCGTCGATGGTGGCGGTGGTGGTTTTACTGGCATAGTTCGGGCTCCTTAAAATTGGGCTCCTGGAAATAGGATGGCAAATCAATCTCGCTAATTTCCGCTGGATAACCTGGCCAAATGCCAGTTTTTTCGCATTCCTTGTAAGCGGCCAGCAAGCCTCGATATGCTTTCCGTCCTTGTTCAATTGCTTGGTCGTAGAGCCGATTGATTGATACGCAATAAGGGGGCTCTTTCTCGACGGCAATAAAAACAAACAACGGCATCTCGCCGAATGCGTAGAAGACCGCATCAGAGTACATGGCTGCCTGGACGTGATAACCGTAATCAAGGATGGACCGCTCGAACGCTTTTTTGCGAGCGTCGCGTGTGCTCTTTAAATCAACGATGACTCGCGGAGTCGCATCGGAAAGCAGATAATCCAACCTGCATTTGCACAGCATTTGTGTTTCGGAGTCGGTCCACTGAATGGCCAATTCCACGTCGCCCTTGCTGGCGAGCATCTCTTTTGCAAGCGGATGATCCAAGACTGAATCGGCCATGTTTTGGGCAAGCAGGTATTGGTCTTTGGTTAAGACTTCCAGACCAGATGCCTGGATAGCGGCCCAGTATTCCTTGCCCTCTTTGGTCCGCCGGTCTACTGGTTCAGCAACCAAATATCGCATCGGGAACTTATCTTTCTCAGTCACCAGGCAGTGGAATGCAGCACCAACCAGCATGGCCTCGGTTGGTTCCTTCTGGGTGAGCATCTCCGCACGCAGATGCGCCATCGACCGTAGGCCGGGAAACAGGGTCGATTTATTCAATCCTGGCAGTGACTGGTAGACCTTGAATGGCATATTCCTATGGACTTTCGGCGCCTTGCGTTTCATGGGTACTCCTTGGTTGTCTCAGATCGCTTTTTGGCGAACGTCATGGGGGCGTTGTAGCACGCGCATGCACAGCGCATGCAGAAAAATTTTTCGACCACCATCTAACTTGTTTCCTAAAAAGCAGTTAAGAAAATAAAAGAACTATTGCATGCGCGTTTTGCGCATGCACTGAGGGCTGCGTGGCTAGTTTTCCTCAGGATCGCGAGCGTAAGCTGGCCAGCTAAATGTGGCGACGTTCTAGTCTTGGTTGCGCCGCACGCTTTCGCGGTAGAGCCAAGACTCAAGTGATGTGGGGTCTATCCTGCGTTCCGCGCCGTATCCGTGGTTGCTTATGTGGCCTTTATTGCATGCGCGTGTAATGGTCCCGCACGCAATTTGCACTTCTTTTCGTGTCGGCCTGCTACCGACCGCGAGGTTAAAATAGCTCAGGTAATTTTTTGCGGCGGCTGTCACTGAAAGCCAATTGCTCGGCACATGCGGCATGTTGGGTATCCTGACGGCGACCCAAAACTCGGGGACCATCATCGAGCGGTACCGATCGACGACTTCCGGGATCGCCATGAGCGTACCGTAGCCGGGTATCTCGATGGGCACCCTATGGGGTTGACTTTGATCGTTGCGCGCAGATATAGTGTTCATCGTCGGGGTGACCTGAAAAAGAATCCCGCGATATCCCAAGGCCACGCAGTGGTTGCACACTGCGTGGCCTTAACTATGTTGTGCAGCCCGAGTTAATGGGCTGTCGTGCTGAAAGCGTCCCTGCTCAGTCGCTTTTGCGTCACTTTCACGCCTCCTTGCACGGTATTTGTTGGTATTTTGCAGGCCCCAAAATCTGGGGGGCAACTGGAACAAGTCCCCAAGCTGGCGGGCGACCTTCTAGGTACTACGACCGATCTATGCCCCGCGGTGCGAGCCAGCGAGGGCGGCCACTCCACGAGAGCAAACGATGAAGCTTCGCATTGACGGGCTATGACGATGCAGTGACGAGCGATTACTCGCGTGAGCTTGCACCGCTAAAGCAGCGGTGCTACAGTGAAAGATAGCCCCGAAAATCGGGGCAATGTCACGTTGAGGATGATTCTGAAAAAACGGAAAAATGGCCGTAATCTGGAGGTAAACGAACGAATGAAGAAAGATGGTCGAGCGGCTGAGATATTCGGCTGATGTCGTGCGATTGAAGCGCTTCGGTTTGTGCTGGAGCGAAGAAACGATCAGCGAATATCGAATGAACGAAGCGGTTCGGCGATGGGGCTTGAAGCCCATTACATTTTAATGACCACGTGCGTGGTTAGGTACTGTTCATTGGAAAACGGCAGCCCAGGCCCTACCCAAATTAGTTTGGGGATGGTCTGGAAAATGAGAAACAGGCTTGGCTGCGTTCCTTCGGGAACGTCGGCCGAGGTGTGTTTCTTATTGCCCCTGCCGGGGTTCCGATGAGCACTCTCGGTCGGCGCATTTTTATTTATAGAATGCGCCCAGGGAATCCTCGCTCATATTACGATGGCGTTGTCTACAGCTAAAAAAGATTTCCGAACAATTTTTCAAAAAAACCAAAGAAAAGGCTTGCAATTTAGATTCGCATCAGGTATCGGTATTGCAGGAAGCGACAAAAATTTGTCTATCGACCAGACAGATATGTGTCATTTGAGGTCGGTGAAAAACTCATTAAGGGAAGGGTATCATGCGAGAGGAAGAGCCAAAAATTGGCCGTTTAATTGGCGTTTTTGGTGTTTGCCTGGTTGTTGCGGTGATTGCGATTATGTTCAATCGCGGAGGCGGTGGAACGAAGGAAGCCACCCACGACCGGCAGCCGCAAGCAATCGCACAACACCCTTCTCAGCAAGACTCTCAACAAAAACCACAACAAACTCCCCTAGAAATCTCGACAACTCAGCCTACATCAGCCCCAGCAACGATCGCCGCAACAGAATCAGCAGAATCAAACAGTACGGCTTTAAAAACGGATGATACTGCTTCAAAACCAGATGATGTGACTCAAGCCCCAG
>JGI20166J26741_11619695_pt1 | contig 11516 bp, 6 predicted proteins | sample TergutCu122P5_FD_26741 | JGI IMG/M metagenome (IMG submission 26741) | reverse complement strand
CCCAGGATGCAGCGTACCAGAGCCATACCAGTCGCCTGACTGAACTCTGGTCTCTGCCCAGACTGGCCCAAGGGCTGAATACCAATAATAATAATAATATGTTACACTATGCTCCTCAACATGTTTCGAGCAGCACGCTGCTCGAAACATGTTGAGGAGCGTAGTGTAACATATATATTGTTGAAGATTAAAAGAATTGTGCATTAAGTTGGTATTTTGAAAAGTCTACGCTATGATGCACGGTCAGAAAAACATCAAATTATGTAACATTAAGTTAATACATCAGTGCATGTAAATGGCAAGTGCACCACTTCCAAAATTAAATATCAACAATTTCCCTGAAGTATGTAAAGAGGATTATTATTACAATGAATATTTTAAAAACAGGGTCAAAGGACACAGACAGTGTTCAGGTGGCTCAGAACAGGAATCACTGGCTGACAAATGTGAGCACTGTAACAAACCTTCAGATCTCACAAAATACATTAATTTATTGATTAGATGAGCAGCTTTTAGCTTCCCACGAAGGATTAGGCTCCATGGTGTAGGATAATGGTATAAAGAACTGGATGCAGTATTAGAGTCTCTAAGTTCCCACAGTAAGAGCCATGACAGCCAGTCTCATTATTCCCAAAAGATTTTAACACAGCGGATAAACAGGACACTATCAGTTGAATTGGTAGACCTATGAAATGCTCAGACCTTAAAAGTCACAAGAAATGAGGAAGTTAAAACTGAAATGGTATTTTAAACAGTGGTGAGAAAACCATTATTGCATGAAGGCCATTTAAAAAGGCATAAACCCACTCCCAAGACCACAAGCCAAATGCAAGCAAAAAAATACATACTTTTTTAATAAACATGTCATCAAACCAAGTCTTATATGTTTCTAAAATGGTGTGTTACAGAAAACATGACTATTATTAAAGACACCATCCATTGTCTTGGTTTAAAAAATGTGGGGTCATCATATGTAACATGGGCAATTGTCCAACTCAGCAGATCCGGTTGGAATATAACAGGTAATGTCATTTTTGAGATTAGCTATTTCTAATGGACAAAATAAATAAAAAAAAAAATATTTCCTTCCTTACGCAGGATGACACAGATCCGATTTCCAGAATGAGAAGTCAGAAAACTCAAAAGAACGATATCTAGAAGATACAATGCTGTTGATTTAAAAATGATTAGTATTATTATAATGCAATTATATAATACTCTAATGACTTTATCTTAGATTTACTGTTGGAAGATCATCAATATGAAGCATGGCACAACCACTATGGCACCAAAACCGCATGATAGAGACAGTTTGTCACATGCAAACTGACCATTCAAATGTGTCACATAGAAATATACTGATGTATTCTTGAAATTAATACGCAGACCACACTGAGCTATCTGAAATCTCTATGGATAAACCAACTTACTTTGACAATACCTCTGCTTCTGCCACACACACAAATGCATCATTCCTACCACGCACACAACTTCAACATTTATTCAAATACTGTGAGATAATTTGTAACCTAAACAGGCAGCATAATGAAAACTGAATACAAAAAGAAAACAATCAGAATGGAAAACTGTTCTGTCCAGAAAAAAAAACTGCAATACACTCCACCTTCAGAATCTTTGTTATTTTCATTAATGCACATTACAAATTCATGTTCAATACTTCTACAGTGATCCTAAATTCATGAGATTAAATGCCCAGATACTGTGTTATGTACAAATTTCACTACATTCTGGTGATATTAATTAAAAATGTACTAGGCCAAAGCTGCATACAGAAGCAGTCTTCTGCATTATGAGACAATTCATTTTTATAAGTATGATACCAACACACCTGAAAAACATTCTGCCACCATCTTCACAGCAGAAGTGAAGATCGAAGCACATGCCCTTCCAAAACATTGCCAGACTACACAATGTAACAACCCAGAAGGCAATATGAATCTTCTTCACCATCAAAAGTTCAAATCTTACGCATGTTATTTTACTTTTCAGAGCACCTGTCACATTCAGAAACATTTAAAAGACAGGTAACAAACACTATATGGTTAAATTTGCTTTATGTTGATAACAAAACTATGCATGACATTCTGTTTCTATATAAATCCAATGCATTTCTCTAATAACCACAATACCTATGATTCTATATCAACTGTTATCATATGACAAATTTTCAACCACAAAAGCAAGCCTAAAACTGATTCACACATCCACAACGACCCTGGGGCCCAACCACCTTCCTTCCATGCTACAGTGTACCACAGGTTCTCTCCCTGTGGTGTTAAGCAGCCAGGGCAGGAAGCTGACCATTCACCTCCATCTATTGACAAGGTTATAGATGTGAGTACCTATACAACCACTTACCCATGTCTTAATGATATGGTGCTTAATTAAGCATGCAACTTTACCTTCATCTTCCTGCAAAGATTCTCAACTACCATCATACTTGTACAATTTCACATACCACGAGTTTCATTTGTTCTATTAGATATTGGCGAAACATATACAATTATCCCTTCCACACACCTTATGCTAAGAACATGATAAAACAGTCAACATTCATCAACACACCAGTCCCACACATTATGGCTGGCTAACTGAAAATATTTTACTGCATTAAACAAACAGTCTACAGGTAGAACCTACTTTTTTTTGGTTACATCAACAGAGAATAGCATATGCACTTAAGATTTCTCTCATTAACAATTCAAAATATCTTTATTTTTTTAATTCACAAACAAGATCTTGGACAGCACAGTCCATACAGTAACTACACTACAGACCGCACAATCTGGTGTTGATTCTGGGCAGGGACAAAAATTTTTCTCTTCTCTGAAACATCTGGACTGTTGTGGGGCCCATCCAGCATCCTATATGGAAGGTGCCTGGGAGCTCTTTCTCCAGGGGTAAAGCAGCTAGGACAGGAAGTCATTGCTTACTTCCATCTAGTGCTGAGGTTAAAATTGGGTGGAGCTATACTGCTACATGCCTTTGGGCATAAACATGGATAACTTTACCTTTACATTTGTTTATACAGTGAACACATTTATGTAATTATAGTATACACACCTTTGTTTGTGTGTTCCTCTCATCCCACATCTTACAAAACTATAAAATATCACATGAGGGTTGACAAAACATACAGCTTCAGAAACTCAAGTTACAAATTGCCGACACAGGAAAAAAAACAATGTAATCCCTGAACGTTACACTTCAGTTTTCACATTAGTGACAGCAAACATACACAAATGCACACAAAATATAATCAATCAAGGTTAGGCTTTGAGTTTCATATTCGTTTCCAGATGCAAACATATATATGCAGTAGGCTTCGAGGTTTAATCCTAGTTAAACAAACTCAGGCTACATTTTCCTGCATGTGCAAAGGTTAGGTTTGGTGGTTTATTTTAGTGACAGAAATTCAAGTCATGGTTGCCAACATCCATAAACGCCTGGGTTTGACGTTTCATTTTCTATCAATGCAAGTCACAACCGCCATTTAGTGAAGGTACAAAAACGTTTACCACGGTTAAACTTTCAATTTTCACACAATGACAAAACTCAATCTACACTGGAAAACATCACTCCGTTACTGTAACCACGCTAGCAACTCATATGCATAATGGTTCCTTCTACATCAGACACAAGAACATAACACACAAACAACACATACACCAATTACAACTTATTCTCACAAACACTGCTTCTGTTACTTATACAAGAGTACACCGAATTCTTGGTGAATATGGAATATGAAACAGTTAAATGTAAACAAGAGAGATAGGTTAGGCTTTCAGAGGGCATATTAGTGACAATCTACAATGACAACCGTCATTGCCTGTGGTGGCAACCCACATGCGTAGGGTTTCGAAAACACAGTAAGTGAAGTTTTACAAGGGCTATAAGTGCACCTCATATGCTTTCCCTTTAACTGTGTATAAGCTTACCTGTATGCCAAAGACATGCATTTGAACAGCTTGCTTAGTGAGGAATCTATGGATAATTGTGCTCCTCCTTCCTTTGTGTTCAGTCTGCTAATTTGAAGAGTCACACCAACAGTGCTCGATAAAGGTCTGCCCTCTTCTTCAGGTACTGGCACTGCCACTAGGTCATCATCATCTTGTGCCTCTAACTCAAATTCTGAAACCATGAAGTGACCCGAGTGAATTGTTTCTTTCTCGGGTTTTTTTGGTTTATTGTCTACAGAATCCGTTCCTTGCGTCATTATAGTCACTTTACGATACATAAGTTCACCACACTGCATTTGTACCGATTTCAAAAGTATGTCACTGCCACTTCCAACTGTGTAACTTTGTCGTACTTCGAACAGTAACTAACCAAACTTCCCCGTCCTCATCTTCGCCATGTTATGATAAAATGTGACGTATCAGATCCGCAATGAGCCCTCTCTCTCGACAAAATATCAAACTACATTATTACCGACTGATCCGTCAGTGGAATCGCAGGGAAGGAAAGAGTGTTTGTATATATATAATCTGTGGTTTGTAGGTAGATCGGGCAACGAAGTTGTGTACACTTCCTCAAAGGAAACGATATATCAATTGGCACACACTGCATATAAATATGTCTTTGTACGACAATACATGTAATAAATGCTTAAACAAAACTTTCTTTGCGAACGAGCGGAAATAAAATCCTTGCAATGCGTGCGTGCGCATGCGTGCAATAACGGAAACCAGTCTAAGACGCAAGAGGGGCGAATGTCAAACGTGAGGCATTTTTACGTGAATAAAATGAAACTAAACAGTTTTGCCTCTGCTGTTCGACCTTTGCGAGTCAATAAATGAAAACAGGTTACCAAATTTTTACTTCCCTACAAGTGTAGGGGCACGATTTTCAATGGAATGCTTTTATTTCGTATCTTTAATAGAATTTTTGTAGAACTAGTACGAACGTGAACGTCATTAGGTTTACGCATGTGTACCCAAATCAAAATGCAATTTCATCCTAACCGAATAGCGCTAGCAAAACTTTACGCGAAAGCCTGAACGCAGTTTTCCATATTTCTCGTACTACAAAGATTATTACGATGTAATAATGGGATGAAAAAATTATGCCCCTTTAATGCATATCATGCAAACTTTTCATCGTGTTAGCTGATAATACTGAAACGGACGTTATATATATATATATATATGTGTGTGTGTGTGTGTGTGTGTGTATTACAAGAACATAATTAACATCAGGTGCGTGAACCGTGGTATTACGGGAACATGTTCGACAGCAATGAGGAAATCATGTCAGCGCGGAAGAGAGTAGGACACGGTACGCGGCACGGAGTAGTGTATTGAGGGTGGGGTGTGGGGGGAGGGGGGCTCTTATGTGTACGTTTGTCGGTATTGTTGAGTATTGGTACGCAGGGGCGTCGGTGGTAGCTATGCGTATTTAATGACGCGCTGTCAATTGCGAAGTTTGTATAGCGTCGGTGGTAGGGGAATCAAGTATGACAATGGTGTATTGGTGGAATAATACTGAATGCCGGAAACCACAGTACCCGGAGAAACCCCCTTCCCAGCGTCACTTTGTGGTAGGGGGGGAAAGGGGGGGGTTAGCAGCCTTTACAGATACACAGCGAACACACTGCCATATCCCCACAGTGGGCCTATTGCTCCAATAAAGCATTGAGTAACTACCATGCAGTGACAAAACAAACACAGGGACCATCATTCATGACTATTTTCAGGCATTTGTCTATCCATGCATCACCATGGGGTGCCTTACCGTAACATTACCATGCAGTGACGTCTTTTTGAATGAACGTATTTTGGAGTACCTATAAAATAGTCATAATATGTAGTTAAAACCCATATCTAAGGCTCAGATGACTTTTTAATTATCATTCCTGTGTAATGAGTTTATGCGATATGTAGTAGGTGAATATCATTGTCTTTACGAGGTTTAAATTTCAGGAGTTTGTAGCAATTCATGCTGTAGTTTTTGAAACCCCAACCTCCTGTGAAATGTGTGTGTGTATATGTGCGAGGGATTTTAGATGTATGCCCAATTTTCAACCATCTTCATTGAACACTAAACACTGTGATTTGGTTCTGTTTTTTGTAAAATAAGAGCTGCCTCCTTTATTTATAGACATGTGAATAGTTCCTATTTGCAATTAAACCATCCATAAGTTTAAACTGAAATATCTTCTTCCCTTCCACAACCACTTTTCTTTTGTAGCACCACATGGATTTTGATATAATGTGGCTGCAGCAGGATGCTAGGCATGACAATGAGCAGTAACTTAATGCACACACTCTCTAAAACAATCTCATTATTGTGTTTCTTTTATTGCTGTCCTGAGTGCTATAGCTGTCACAAGATGTCCTGGTGGTTGCAGGTTTTGTATGTGATGAAGCCCCAAAGCTCAGTGGAGTGATAAAAGAAAGACCCTGCATGTAAAATAAGGGTTGGAATGTTACCATCATAATAAATAGTATCCAATTTTTACAAAACCATGTTTGGAAACATAATATTTTAAGAAAGTACATATGTTAAAAATCTCGGTACAATTTACAGAGAGAAATGTGACATAAATGTTTAGTTATATGTAGTGATTTCTTTCTGGAAAGAAAGATACCATTATGATGATATGATACAAAAGGAGGCAAGGGTTATGCTATGACAGGAAAAGTGCCAGTATGATGTATCATAACATACACCATAAGTGACTCTGGCTATATATATATAAACTTCACTCACATGCACAAATTTCTCTTCATTCAGCCTGTATCTACACTCACCACCTCTATCACAGAATTTATCTTTGTGTTTTGACATACTCATAAAATGTCAGTTGTACAAAGGCCAAGTGTTGTCAACTTGCAGGTTTTCTGCACTCTAATATTTCTTGATAAGATGTCTTATATTTCTGTATTACATTTGTTATAGGTAATTTGCCAGAACAACAATAAAAAACATAAAATATGATGGTACAGCTATATTGACAGAGATGGTGTGAATATTATTGGGTTCCATGCTCAGTAAAACACCTTAACTCTGTATATGTTAAACTTTTATGAGTAAAAAATGGCTTTAAAAACATTTGAGCTGAAGAAGATGGTTTTACTGCACAAATCAATGCCAGACAAGTGATTATAGTCTACTGGTGCCCCTGGAATTTTTGGGGCTTTTCTTTGTAATTTTAGTTGATTGTAAATTGTAACACCATTCTTTATTGTGCCAGGTGGAAAGTTCAAATTTAAATAAATATGAATGCATTCATGCATATGTACATGATATTTCAATGACAAATAATATTTGTCTTTGAAATTATTCACCATCTACAACAATTCATTGATGAGTAGTGAAAGTTTTTTGAGTTTTCAGAAGTCCTCATCCCAGCCAGAAGTCTCATCTGGTGGATCACTTTTGTCCTTTGGAAATTTTTCAAAATTGCTGAGATCTGTTGGTCCACGGATCTGAAATAAAGCAATATGACATATTGTATCCTATCTAGATTAAAGTCATCAATCTCCCCCTAATAAAATAAGTGACTACGTAATCTGTCATATACCAGAAATTCCCAGTTTCTGAGAATTTTCATATACCCTTGCATGGCAGAGTATTTGTGTATAATGAACAGTGATATGTTAGTTTGTTTCTTATGAACAGATGGTTCAAATTAAGTCCATTTCAGATAACACTTTTATGTCACATTATTTACATTCATTTATCTTTTACCTGTCAAAATTAATCTAAATTGCCATCACAGTATCACATGAATGAACTGATTACTTCGTCAGGTATGAGACACTTAAAATAAGTGTCTCATACCTTATCCTGACAGCAGTATATTCCTCAAGTCAATGAGTTACACATTATGAACCTATGAAAGGGTAGTTGTTTAAAACTATGTTCTAAGTGTAAGAAGTGCTTGAAACAGGAGAAACATAATAGGTACAAGTACCTGAAATGCTAGTACCAACAACTATGGTTGTGACATACCTCCAATCAAAATTAGAGAGCTAAAAAATTACAACAATTTGTAAGTTCTTGTCAAGGAATCATAATACCAGACTTGTTGCAATTGAATTTTTAAAGGGAAATATAGTGACATTAATTTACAATACATGTTCCTGAAATTCTAGGCATCACACCACATCATGTAGGTGCTATGGCGACCTGGTGGCCAGGAGTTTGTCAAGCCCTGCTGTAATGAGCATTCTTGTTCCATAAAACCAAGATCTGAGATTGTCTTCATAACCACAACTTGTACATGGAAGATGCTTCAGTGTGGACTGTGCAAGTTACTGTCTTTATGCATATTTATGTAATGGTTTGGTACTAGTGTTCTTTATTCCACAAGGTTACATGGCAAACATGCCTTTTTTTTTTTTAGGTGAGACATCCCTGTTGTGTTCAGTAATCAATAGAATATATATAATTGTACAGTCTAACAAAATTGTGTTGGACTGTACAATTATATATATTCTATTGATGTCATAGTATTGAGGGTAGACACTTAAAAGGCAATGTGAGCAATGTTTAAGGCTGGACATTGATACCAATAATCTGTCATTTGTAGATGGTCTTTCAAAAGCAAAAAAAGAATACTTTGTATATAGCCCATTACTGTCCATCCATCCATTTGACTCGTGGTAAATTGTGATTAGCAAATAAATAATTGTACAGATTTCCTTTTTAAATTTTAACATTGGAGATTTTCTCTAAAGATATCAGGCAGTTCACACTTCCAGCCACAATGATGCATATAAAAACCAAGCTTGCAAAGGGTCATAAAAGGACTTCCCAGTGTTTCCCATAAACTATTTTCCAAATGTGTCTGCAATTATACGTGGAAGGTGCCAATTAAAGTTTGGCAGATTTTTTGAAATTGGTTATGAGAGACTTTTCACTAATGTGAGCTTCATTATTCTCATTTATTTGTAGGCTTAATAACCTGCAAAGTAACTCATAACTCTCATGTCTAATAAAGTACATTATTGTGTCTAATGTATTTGTACTTTTGCTTATGTTACTTTTTCAGGAACACAGTTAAGCTAAACAAGGCACTTTTGATTTACTTATTACATTTGTCAAGGATGTTAACTATTTATTAGATTATCTAGTGAAATAGGATGCATAAGCATTTATATATATAATGCCATATTTTTGTCATGGGTAAGATATTATTACTGAAAATAAAGGTTATATTTGTTATATGTAACCTTGACTCAACAGGGGGATTAATGATTCAGTTACCAAGTATCATGGGCACCCACAATGAGAATAATAAGCTAATGTGTAACAGTTATTTGCTTAATCATTACCGACATTTTGGACATTTATTTGCGTTGTTATTTTCTTTTTCATTGTTGGACACTGTAATCTGATTCATCATGTATAATGACAAATACATGTTACAATCAGTTTCTTAAAAATGGTCTATTATAAATAAAATACAGTGAAGCAGAATATTTATCTCACATGGTATAATTTCTCTTGCATATGGATATGTTACCTTGATGACTAATTTGAATGTGTAGGTCTATGTTGAAAAATACACACATATTGCTGTCAGTAAAGTGACAGGGTAACATGTGTTGCTTGAAAGTGCAACTTGAAGCTTCTGTTTGACTGGGAGTTTTCAATATGAAATTTCATAACAATGTATTGACCGCAAGGAATACTGATAATCCTAGTAAATACATTACCTACATAGTTTCCAACTGAGATATTGCTTTGTGTCAAGTGTTTACTTACAGGTGGTTTGATAGGCGCCGGAATTGTCTGGTTGCGGAGGTCTTCCCAGTTAAAACCCTGGAACCACCTACAATAAAACAAATTTCCAAGCAGTGTTTGTAACACAAATGGACAGATACAAAGGCATGATAATACTTTTAACCAGTCTTTCTTTATACATAAGGAAAGTAGCAGGATGTGTAATTATATAATTATACTCATATAATTTAGCAATATTTCCTTAATTTACACTGGTATATACCCAGAGTATCTAGTAAGTTATGTTAAATTTGGCAGATTTGTCAAATTTGACACCATTGCTATATTTGTAATTTTTTGGATGGATGTGAAGAGTGCTTCATGCTAAATTTGTCGGTGTATATATATTCTACAGTAAAACAAGATTTCAAATGTTTGAATTCACTGGTGTTTTAGTTATTGCTATAAAGTAAAAATCTAATTATAAATTTTTGTGCACGTACTGTATTGTTGTACATTCTATAAGAAATGATATCAAACATGTTTGCATATTTTTCAAAGATGTATTACAATACCAGACATTTTAGTTTTACACCATAAGTGTTATTAGTGTCACTCCCACTTCAGAAATATGCATGGCCACCATGTTATAAATAATGATGAATAATTACAGGTACAAAGACAAAGAGGGCTGTAACTGTATTAATTCAAAATAATTATTATTATAATACATTTTTTTTTTCGGCTCAAACATTATTCTGGAGAGCTTGCACAAATGCATATCATTATACCACAGTCATACATTTCCTAGTAAAACATGGAAGCCACATAAAAATTAGGTACAGAAGCAATTAAACCTAGAAATTATTGTAATCATTCAGCTAGAAATTGTTTCTGTACTAGCTGTTTTCCAACAGACTACTTGCAAAGACCTACAATAAAATATTTATTTGGCTCTTTCTTTCCGCAGTTCCAAAATTTTAAGTACAGCAAAATTCCTTTAATGTGACATCCCATAATTTGGAGATCATGATCAGCTGGCACTTGAGAGAGCAGTCGTGAGGCTGGGAGTTTTGCTTATTACCAGAAAAAGGCTTCATGAAAGAAAGAGACAGATCTCAGGGTCATGCTCAAAAAGAGCTCCAAGAGCATTGGTAAATAAACCTTTATGATATCTCCTGACCCATTGTCACCTACTCCACAAACATTTTCTCCTACAAAGACTTCATAAAACACATAAGATGACCCCAATGACCCTGAACCAACAGATAAAGGAAACATTAAAATGGAATAGGCCTACTCCTAAGATTAGTTATACATCCCTAGTATAAGAGCAGTAACAAAAAATTACATGTAATAATTTAGGTCAATATAGGTATCATGTGATCATCTGGAGTATTTGATAATTTGGCAACTGTCCAGTCCCATGCGAGTGAGGGGAATGAAATTGTATTGTGTTACAGTGACACAACAAAAATAATAGAGTTTTGAAGCACAGTGCTAGAAAAAAAAAAATCCAAACGTTTTCTTACACGTTAGGCCAGACAAATGTAGAGGGAAGTGATCAATGCATATTATGAAAGAAATCACAACAATGATGAATTTCAATGTTTCACTGTGCATTTTTCAATTCAATAATTGATAAACACCAACATATGCACTTTGTCACATTCAAAATTGTATTAGTCTAAAATGTTAATTTCAGTGTTAAAATACATAAAAATAGTTAAAGGTACTCCGACATGTTTCGATCTTAACAGATCATCATCAGGGAGTAGTCCTGTACCTCGTTAAAGTCACTGAATAATTTAAAATTGTTT
>JGI20166J26741_11619584_pt1 | contig 11517 bp, 10 predicted proteins | sample TergutCu122P5_FD_26741 | JGI IMG/M metagenome (IMG submission 26741) | reverse complement strand
CCCCCCCCCGGGTCCGTGTAGCCTAATAGTGTTCAGCAACCAATCTTGTGTTCCATTACTCTCAAAACCGGTCTACATTCCAAACATTTTAATATTAAATCAGTTTCTTACGTATGAACGAAACGAACACAAATCGAAAAACGTTCCTACGCGTACGGCACCCTCTCTGGCGACGTCCTTAGACTAGTGAAATTTTGCACAGCCGAAATGCAAGGAAAATATTTACAGATACACAGCGACGACGACCAGTAATATATCACATATCTGACGGTAGTCTGGAAGAACACTGTAACAGACCTCAAGCCAAACAATTCGTAAATTCCATAATGGGACAAATCAATTGCGACTACTTTATAAAACCCGCTTCACCGAGTAATAGGTGTTCTCCGTCGTCGTAAATCCAAATAATCGTTAAAACGTTCTCATATTTGTTTCTTCAGTCCCATCTGTTACACCACTGCACAGGGCTCACATACCATACAGCACGTGGGCCGAGCCAGTAATGTGTGGCCACGCGAATGGTCCCTCACTACCGCAGGTAGTAGTAACGCCGAACGTGATCCAATTCCACCGTTGCTCCAACCACGTTATCAGCCTTAAAATCATTAGAGCTATACCGTTATCTTGGTTTTGTGTTGTTTCCTGCATTTTCCTGTGTCTCCTTGCGATTATTAGCACGTACAATGGGCATACGTAGTTGAAATGCAGTCGTATTTTTAAAATATGTACTAACAAAAAATACCGACTCCTATTTTACGGTGTAACAAAAGCAACACACACTCCATGGGTAGTATTCTTTTCCCATTGAAGAAATACTGAAAATACGTGGATTATCGCCTGTAGAATGGTGGATTAATTCAATCTAAAAATACGTAAATAAATATAGCACGATTTGAACTTACGTACCTCTATAGCACTTAAAAGTAGAAGTCCCCCGCAACAGGCCGAGGTGGCCCAAGGGGTTCCGGGTAGGTTAAGGCCTCGGATTTTCTTGACGTTTCGGCATTACAAGGGTGGTAGGTCGTCAGCCAAACGCACCGGCCGCCTTTACCCCAGGAGAAATCCGTGGTACCCACTTTCAAAGGCTGAGTCGACCTCAGGGGACATGGGGGGAGGGGGGACCACGGAAAAAACACCCAGTGACACCACCTGGAATCGATCCCGGGACCGTCTGACCAGTAGCGCAGTGCCTTAACCACTACGCCACTCCAGGCCCCTACCTCTACACCATTTACTGATCATGTTATTTTTCTATGTCCTCACCCTACGAATAAAATATTCTCGGCACACTTATACACAAATCCAATCCCCGGTCTAGGAAGACCGGTCATCTTGGTTTAACACCTAAGAATGAAAGATATATGACCGTTGATGTAGTTCACACAATTTTACCACAGACATTAGCCAGTGGCATCCCATGGACATTTAAAATTCGTTACAGAATAACTGAAATTAGAGCACGGGAAATATTAGTGAATTTGGTTGTTGTTCTTAGCAAGGAACAAACAGGACCATGAATTTTTTATACATAAATTTAATAAATGAAATGGCTCCTCTTAAAACACAGCTAAATGTTCTTCCAAACCATTTTAGGCGCGGCTGCAAAACTGCGAAAAGCGACCATAATCTTCGACATGTCTGTACGGCCGTCCGCGTGAAAACACTCGACTTTCACTGGACGGATCTTCGCGAAATTTGATATTTCAATATATTTCGAAAATCTGACCCGAAAATTCAAGTTCCATTAAAATCTGACACTTTACATGAAGACCGACATACATTTATGATCCCATCTTGCTCAGTTCGTCTGGTATCATAAATGTTTCACACAAACGTTGCCGAGAAAATCAAAACACACATTTTATGTTCAATTTTTTTGTCTGCAAATCGTGCCGTATATGAGATTAAGTGGAAAACATCCGGACAGCTCATAGATAATGTGGCGCATGCGAAGTGCATGATTGATACCTAAGGCTACACACACATACTCGGAACATGCAAAATTTATTGCTTTTGCACCACAACAATGGCTGCACGAACCTGCCTCAGTGTTACGTTATACCTACACTGCCTGTCTTGTTCATTTCCTGTTTGAGAGGGCGAGGACAGTTATCGGATGAAGACAGTCAGTCATGAGCACTGAAAACTTTCGATGTCTCTTTAGGATGTGTTGTAAATGTTACTAATTTAAGTTGCTGTTTTGGTTGTCGTTTTTGTTGTTGCTGCTGCTCCTGTTGTGTTGTACCTACGTGTCTGAGAATTTATGTATTCGACTGGTTTCGTACTTGGCCCTATCCTGTTATGCCAGTGTTCTTAATAAAGTAAACTGCAACTGCTGTTGCTCACACGCTAGTGTGGCTGCAGACCTGTTTCATTTTCTTTTCATGAAGTGCAACGCGAGAACTCTACCGAATATGAAAGTTCAAAGAACAAAAAAGGTTGAATTGTCACAATCAAGGAACAAATATGTTACTGACAGATGCTCAGCAAACACAAAGAGAAAATGAATATGCAAACGCAGTGTTACAGCCCTGTTATACTTCGGGTGAAATTAAATCTGATTTTAAGTGGCGATATGAAAAAAAAAAAAAAAGGATAAAATGATCAATTGTAAACGTAAAGTATCGGCTATAGGCTATCCCGTCACAGTGGTAAGTCCAAAAGCACACCAATTTATGTGAATCAAGAAAATAACCCACTACCAATTATCAACATTCCCTAGGCGAACGCAAATTTAAAAGTCATGTAAGATCCAAGTCTGCAGACGGTAATCAGGGCACTTAGTTGTCTTATAATCTGATTGATGTAAATCTTACGAATTCCAAAGAGAAAACCTAGCCAGGAGAGGCATACTGCATGGACCATGCACAACTAGGCAAACTGTTATGGCCAGGGGCATGTTCAGTAGCTGGAAAGAACCTATTAGGCATTCGTAAAGCTACGGCAACTAAAAAGGCTTCAATAAAGACTTACAAAAACAGTACGACATGAATTTTACTGTTGGTCATTTTGGTGGACAAAACACATCACTACTGGCAGCTTTAAAAGTAGGCCTATCACCGATATATCATTCTTTCAAACACCCTGCAACTGGTGAAGTGCTTACTTTCCGTTTGCTGAAGTCTCTAGTCTTTTAAAATAATTATGAAATAATTTATTAGATGTAGGCTTCATAGTAAAGGGGGAAAAATATCTCCAAGTAGTGTACAAAACAGCTGATGTCTGTTAAAAAATGAACTGACATTAGGACATAAATCTCATTTCCATCTCGATAAAACAGGCCCACAACGACAAAAATAAAATCACCTGCCTTGCTTCTCTATATCTCTGTAGAATACTGTAATTATTATTATTTATTATTATTACTAAATGAATGGGTTCGTATCTGCAATTCATCATCAACATATGAGCCTCATAATGGTATGAATTCTTTCAGCACTGACTTAAAAAACCAAATTTGCACTATCAGTAGCAAGTACACTGACATTAATGTACGACTAAGAAAAATCTTGCAACAACTGAATAGCTGGCAGATGACTATCACAATCCCGCGAAACAGGCACTCAGCAACATCCAGAGCGACGGCTTAGATGATGCGACACCTGCACTCCCCTGTATGCCATTAATTGCTGAATCAAGCACAGCGCACATTTAGCGATCAGAAGTTTCAGAACTCTTCAATGAAGAAAATTAAACTCAGATATCTTCTGTGGATATGTAAGGAATCATGAAGGTTGGAACTTCTTTCCAGTACATGTAACGTCAATTCCGGGACAAGACTTAACTTGTTCTAAATGCGAATTCATCAACTGGGTACAGATACTAACGAATGCTGATTAACAGACACTACATGTATTGCTGGGCATGTACTCGTTAAGTGGTCACTTGCAACAACTATTCATGTAACGTCGAATCTGAAAAGGGCTTACGTACAGCGAAATGGATATCATGACGTGGTTCCGGCCTACTTCAGAGTTAGAACACTGGAATTTGTTTAGAAGCAGGAAGGAAAGCCAGCATTCGAACCCAAGTAAAAGCTGGACACATTACCGTTCAAGCCAATTTGCATGAAGGACTGGACCCTTCACGTGCATTACCTCAAGCACTGCAGCGGCGCACGACCTAATGACGCGTTTCATAGGCCGCCACAATCCTTTAGGGCGCAGTGGTTACTGAAAGTACCACCTGACTTAACATGCAGGACCGAACACGTTTCGTTATCCGGCACAATCCTTAAATCATAGTGATAACTTTACGTTACTAAGTGTATTTCATACAAACTGTGGTCAAAATGCTGAGCTTCTATGTTAACTAGGGGCAAACTGACAGCAATCACTGTGCTTTAAGGGGTCATGCAATATGTGGTGCCGGGTAGTACACCATGATACGAAACACATACATACTGTATTTCGCATTATTTTCAGAACAAGCACTGTTCACTTCCCCCTACAGCACACATTGACTGGTCTTCTCAGTGAAGATTTGGAACGTCTAACCATCTACTGAGTGAAAAATGGATTCCACAAAATTAGTTTTGTAGTCGGTAGTCCAGGTACAATCTATCTCTCACGTCAACACAACATTTCATTAACAAAAATGACTTATTAATAGCCAACATGTTTCGGTGTATGGCAAAACATATACAGTCTGTACTGACGATACACGACTGTATTCATATACCCATCACAGTGTAACAATATACGTATCCCTGTTGCATTTTCTCTGTTTGATGCAATCTGAAGACATTACCACGTTTAAAATACACACTGCACTGCCTGTCAAGTTCTATCAATGTGCACCTCGTTCTACCTTATGTTGTCTTTTCCTCACTGCAACCAAACCTGAAGTCTTCTTCCTCAGCTTTACCGACAATGCCGTCGCATAGCGAGACTGTCGGCACAGGTACCCGGATCGACGCACTGCCTAATTTCGATGATGTGACAAAGAGTTCGGTCAACTATCACATTAGTCGTGACTTTCAAACCTCTTGAGATAAACGATAGATTTACAAACATGTGCAACATAATGCATGCTTAATTCCATCCAAGCACACGCAAAGAATATCCTGCCAAAAGTACTTTCGGGCAGAAACAAGCTCCATTTTACTATAAATGCAACTGCTGCATTAAACACCCCCACAGTACACGAAACAATTTACTGTCAAGCGGTTACAGCAAACTTAGACCATTCTTAACTGCTACATTAAATGCATATAACTTCTTCCTGAAACAACACTAGCACCGATTGTCGCTCTCAGCACCACACAAACTTCCGGAAAGCGTCTTCATACAACAGCACATTTTAAAACTTGACTATCTAGTCGCGGTGTGCTTTAAGATAGGCCCTCATAAGGAATATATAAAGAATTAGCAACCCCTTCTATACGCAAATTGTCCGTTGCATTCACAACCGGTAAGGTCATCAGGGAGTAACCTGATCTTGCCAAGGGCTACCAGCTGTCTCACCAGAAAATTGGCATCCCCTCGCAGCAAAAAACCTGTTCATGGTAGGCAGATATGTTCCGGTTTCTAAAGGCCTAATGGTTTAAATGTTCGCCTATCACTGGTTGAACTGACGTCATTTATATTTTTGACACTGGCACTCTAGTGTTAAGTCTAAACAGGACGGGAACTGCCAAGCATATTATTTTCAGTACTAAACGTAGTATCTCTGTGGAACCAGACATCACAGAATAATTTTTCAAAATGTACCTCATATTAAATAACATCCAGTCAATACTACAATGATTCCAAGGACTTCACCTCACGGCAAGGAGACAGCAGATTTCCGTACACTTCAGTCATGAATTGTTATGATGTCAGAATTTTATATAAAGCTCTGAATCGGTAAACCTACAACTTCCCTACATTTTCTACACTACATAGGACAACATCCATTAGGAAGGTTGAGGCAAACCAGGACTTCGAAATTAAATGGCACGCACAAGCTTATGTTTTATGCTGATGTTAATATACTGAGTGGAGGCACACATACTAAAAATAAAAACACAAGAGCTTTGTTAGTCAGTAGTAAGGCGATTAGTCAAGAAGCACATACCGAGAAAATTACGTACATGGTCATGTTTCGACATCAGCATGTACTACAAATTATCTTGAAGAGTGGAGCTATTCAAATATTTACGAACAAACCTAACGCATTAAAACTGCATTCATGAACTAATCAACGGTGGAATGAAGGAAATACTTGCTTTCATTCGGTGCAAAATATTTTGTCTTCCAGTTTGCTATCCAAAACCAATGAGATCAAGATACACGGAACTGTAATTTTGCTTGCTCTGTATGGTTGTGATGCTTGGGTCCCTCACACTGAGAGAGGAACTAGGCTGAAGGTGTTAGAGCATGGGGTGCTGAAGAAGACGTATGGGCCTAAGAAGGACGAGGTAACAGGGAAGTGGGGAAGATTTACACAACGAAGAACTTAATGCTCTGTACTCCTCAGCAAATATTAATCGGGTGGCCAAATCAAGAATGAGATCGACGGGGTATGTGGGACGTATGGGGAGCTGGAAAGGTACATACAGGGCTTTAGTGGGGAGACCTGAAGGTAAGAGGCAACACCGAAGACCTAGGCGTAAATGGTAGGATATTAAAAAGGATCTTCAAGTGGGATGAGGAGGCATGGACTGGATTTCTCTGGCTCAGAATAGGGACAGATGGCGGGCACTTGTGAGTGCAGTAATCAACCTTCGGGTTCCATAAAATGCGCGGAATTTCTTGACTAGCTGAGCAAATATTAGCTTCTCAGGAAGGACTCTGCTCCATGGAGTTAGTTTATGGAATAAGGTTCCGAGACATTACGTTCTTCAATACAAATTAGCCGCTCTAGAAAGTACAGTTCCTGGTATCACTTGACGATCGGTAATAAGCTGTATCAAGGGCCACGGGCTTGTGTACGAAGTCGTTCCAGCACGCTCTGTTTTACCTTGTGCGTCACATGCGGTCTATCTAAGCTGTCTTTTGAAACATATGCCCCTTGCCACTCGTATGTGGCAATGAAACTGTCTGGCTCTACAAGGTCAAGTTCTTTAAAAGGGGGCTAAATAAGATCTCAACACAGAATTCGCTAATAAACAAAAATGAAGAAAGTGCCTTCGTGAAATATCGATAACTTTTTAAAGTCCATGGCAGAAGTAAAGAAGAAAATACATAACCTTAATTTCAGCACAAGAAAGCCAAATTCGGCAGACATCAACTCCAACTACGGGGAAGAGGGGTGTAATACAAGTACAATTATCATGTACAAAATGTACGCTGCCGTATACTGCTGGCACTTAGTATATACAGGGTCAGGCCTTCCGCCAAGTACAATATGGAACGACACACTCGAATGCTTCAAATTTCTGAATTGTATTCGTGAGGACCACGGTTGAAATCTAGGCCCGGAGACAGGGTACCTTGACTTGGGTTTTTCGTGGTTTTCCTCAGAACCCCACCGGCAGCTCCTTCACCGGGGGTAATGTAACCGGCGCGTAAATCTGACCACACACATCCATCTCGTACTAAGGTTAAGAATAAGGGCAGATATACATCCACCGCCCCATATGCCTTAATGACCTGCACGGTGCCAACTTTACTAACCTCTCAGACCAATGTCGTCACAGTACCTACCTTCATCATACTCCGAGCACTTCCACAGCCTTTCCAATTCAGTATTCACTGATCATCTAATCACCTAACACTGTTTAACCTTAAACAAAGCCTTCACACTGGTTCTGAATCCCACCCAGCCTCCTATTCATTGGGCACCGCGAACTCATTTCCCCAGGGGTGAAGCGACCGGGCCTTGAAACTGCACGCACTCAGTCACATGTGTAAATAGCGATGCCCTGAATTACGCGGAGGGGCAACTTTAACTTTCACCTTCAATATGAAGGCGTCGTTAAATAAACCACGAATAAATCAACCGAAAATAAACAATCGATCTGTTCTATATTCAGCCCCTACTACAAGCTCGAGACTACTACTTTAAACTCACATGCTTATCACAGGTCGTTCGTAGAAATCAACTGATGGGCAACGACAGAAGATACAAACATCACTTGGCGAAAATTTATACTATTATCCTATCTAGTATTTGGCGTTCTGACACCTGTTACGCAGGGTATGAAACAGTCCCTTCATCGTTTCGTAGTCAAACTGCTTTTGGGATCTCGTATTCTTCACAGTTCCTGCTGCACTACTGTATTAATCTCTTATTTGTGGAATTTGTACGTCTCCACAATTTCATTACTTTGCGGTTCGGAAGGTGTATCCTGCAGTCCGCATGCAATGTATTTTTGCTGAAACCAATGTCTCTCGTCAGTGTCTTCGTACACAATTCACTAACATTCAGATGATGCTGAACCAGCACGTGTCTAACAAATTCGCATTCTTTACGGTTAGAATATCCCATTTATAATTCATCGTATTTTGGAGGCTACATTCTTCACAATCGAAAAGTGTTATCCTTTATAGGACTTACATTATTATGCCCAAAATAACTGCTGGTAAATAAAGGTGAAGGTAAAGCTACCCCTTCCATAAATTAAGTACGACGCCTTGAAGAATAACAGAAGAGTGAAGGTATCACGCCAAGCATGATGAAACTTGGCTCTAGATGAAAATCAATGGCCAGATTCACGCCCCGGTGGCTTCACCCAAGAGGAAAGAGCCACCAATACCCACTTTAGAGGCAGATGGGTGGGTCCCAGAGACGGTTTCGACGCTGTCGGGAACCAAATTCCGACTATTCGGCCGCCCAGCCGGAAACAAAGGTGTTCCGAGCACGAAATCATGAAGCGTATTTCCCTACTGCTTAGATTTCTAATTCTACACACCTACTAACATCATTACCGTTTCCTCACTTTAATGTTGAGGAAAGCGTACAACTTGTACGAAGTCTGCACACGTCACATTTGCAGAATATACCCTCAAAGTCTCACATCGTCGCTATGTACGTAATTCTTGACTTACAAACAAATATCATGCATAACGTGCAAGTTTATAACCTAGCACTAAGGCGCGTTAGTCATCGCCATAAAATCGACCGCTAAAAAAATGCATGATCACAAATACAGTTCGGCAGTTCTTTGATGCTGAAGCCAGTGGTACATATAGTAACCACCGTGTTTTAAATGGCAGAAATAATCGCACCTGTTACACAAGACATTCCAATCAGGAACACGTTGGCAGTGTTATCAAGAACTTCGTTCTAAGCTGTCAACACATACCTGAAAAGCAACAACATTCACTACAGAAATACCGACAAACATGCAATTCCGTAACCACTCAACTGTCTCCAATACACACACATTAACCTGTGTTGCATATAATGTATCGAACGCTGACAAGTTGTATGCAGCGCCAACACCAGTCTTCCAAACATATTTCACTGCAACCCTCCACCAAACACAGAGCAACATAGTACAACTTAATGAACAAACCTCACGTCACACTCAAGGACTGCGAGCTGTGTTGTGCCAAACGACAGGTTGCGTATCTTCTAATGCTTGCAGCCAGAAAGGGATGCAAAGGACAACGGTAACAAGACTTTAGTACTTTAAATAAATCCCAAACAGTCAAGAGCCTCAAACTCGAAAACATTAACCAACGAAAGACTGTACTCGCCACAACTTTCCTCCTTTGCGTTCCTCTTGTGTTCATAATTCTTCTGCAATACATAAACAAATGCCTGAGTCACCAAAAAAAACGCAAAAGACACTGCACAAACACAGTCGAAGTATGCCTCGAGGCCATAAAGTTATTGGTGGAAGTGGATTATACTATATCCTCCGGAAAAAATCATTTCTACAAAACAATTTTAAGCAAAATCGATAAACCGTTTTCGATTAAACCCGCCATTTTCTACTTTGCTTTAATGTGTAAGGTACAAATTTCCTATTCGAAGAGTACCCATAACGGATGCAAATGTTTATAAATAGCAAACAAAATCTAATTGATCGCTTAACCGCTACAATGCGCAGACACACCTACACGGGATTCCAAAAATAACTTCTCAGGATCAGAAGGTAACTGGAACCAGCAACAAGAGTTGTTAATTTTGTGCTCAGTACGATCATCCAGTAGTGCATTCCCCTCCATACAACGGTGCACCAGGGTCAAGGTCGCCGCTTGGCAGCTGACGTCTGATAAGCCGGAAACGAAGGGCCCGTGACACACCGACCTACACGCACCTTTCTCATCTTGGCATCCACAAATTACTGACTAATGTCATCACAATCTAACTGCCAGGCCACTTTCAGCTCTACAGAGCTGATGCAAAGCTGCATGGGGTACCTTCGGTTTGTGCTGACTGCAGCTTCAGTTCACTATACCTGCGAAAATCTGTAATCACTGATACATTTGGTTGAAAATTTTATTGCTGATTTTTCTTAGATTATTAACGGATCAACAATACTGAATTTCAGTACGTATAAGAGACAAACCTTAAGAAATGTCGCGTATACTTTCAACTCTCCAGTAACAGAATAAAATACTTCCACAGTATTCGACATGGATCTTTTCCAACAATTTCACCATTCCCGCAATTATTTTTCCGTTATACCCCAGTGGCCGCGCGGTATAAGGCGTGTGTCTGAGACCGCTCGCTTGTTGGGAATGCGGTTCGAATCCCGCCGGAGATGTCTGTCTCTTGTAAGTGTTGTGAGTTTTGTCTGGTAGAATTCTCAGCGACAGGCCGATCACTAGTCCAGAGGAGTATGACTGAGTGTGGTGTGTCTGAGTGTGATCGTGAAGCCTCAACGATGACGAGGCTTACGCCAACGACGGCTGTCGAGCCATTAAAAAAAAGTTTATCAATATGTGGATTCAGACATACTGCCATATATAATGCTTTCTTTTAATGCACCGAGGGTGGACGTTAACTCCTCCAAAAGGTCTACCACATCGACCGAAGTCATATTCTCGCTCTGCAATGCGACATTAATACAATAACTGACAGTCAAAATTTTCGTCCCAGCACAACCCATCTGACAGCCGAGACGTTTGTTCCTGTAAATCTGTGGACCTGAACTCATGGCTCGAAAAATCGAGGTCCCCACGGCGCCCAATATTTGCCAGGGAAGCCCACGGTTTTTACTTTTTGAAATACCCACAACAAACCTGCTCAACTCCAGCAGCGCATTATGTCAACACAAAACTAATTTTTGTATCGCTTACCGAGCACTACTAAACTTTAAACACTTACATAACAATCGTAGCACGTGGTACACCTTACCAATATCCTTCTTCATTACATATCAACTTCTAACATGTATCCATCACTGGACCACCTTCAGTGAAATATATTGGAACAGAAGAGTGAAACGTACACGTGGTTTTTACGCCAATCAAAATACACTTAAATATATTTCAGCAGCCCCCAATATGAAGTACACTACCATGCTTCGTAAATTAGGCATGTACAAGGTGGTTCAAATATGACCGGGACCGATTTGTGTGTAAACAAGCCGCACTGCGCAGCAGCTGTGCGACCTTGAGAGAGTGAAGCCACAACCTC
>JGI20166J26741_11619473_pt1 | contig 11520 bp, 8 predicted proteins | sample TergutCu122P5_FD_26741 | JGI IMG/M metagenome (IMG submission 26741) | reverse complement strand
GTATAGTTGTTATAACATGACTGGTTCTACATCCAAAAGTCTTTACTGACATGTACTGGATTTTATGGAACCGAAATAAAAATACAATACAATACAATACTATACAATACTTAGCAACACTACTAGGAGTAAATTTTACTTTAAATGCATGGAGCAGTCACTGTTGAGTTGACTTTGGCCAAAAATGTGGTCAACAAATTCCTGCTTTTTAATTGACTATGAATATTCATTACCACCTTCATATTTTCTTTTATGAAAAATACAAGCTTTATAGATACTGTATGAAATATGTGAATAGTTTTTTCAGAGTTTACTTGTATATGGTAGGCTAAGAAATTGCAGCTGCATAATATCACAAAGATATGTTCTGTATAGGAAAAACAAAATGTATCTTCTTTTTTTTCTAAAGGTGACATTCACAACTGTAAGTAGGAATCCAGTCTTGTTTCAGACCCTTTCAAATGACTTATTATAGCCACTTTAATGGAAATACAACTGTTTCACTGTACTGAATACACTCAAGCACTCTTCATTTGTCACACTTGGCAGGGGAATCCCATAACAGTAGCATATTAATACTCAGGTGGGAACCTGTAGCAGTTCCTCCTTCCGACACTAATTTGACACACTTCATCGAAGGTTAACAGTAGAGGTGCAGCTTTCCCTGTCCATTCCATGTAGATGTACAGTAGTAGGGGTACGGCTTCACTCATTTTTAACTTTGGCACTAGATGGACATGAAGTCAGCTTCACTCCCTTGCCACTTTACCCCTGTGGAAGAACACACATCCCCACTGGATTTGACGGCTGGGTGGGCCCCAGACCCATTCTGGACGTTTCAGTGAAAATTATTTCTCCTGCCCGTATTCAGACTCTTGACTGCCCCGCCCATAGCCTAGTCACTATATCGACTTCACCATCAGAGCTCTTAAGTGACTCAGTCATTTGAACTAAATGTCAGATTTTAGAAAGCTGATGTTTACACTGCGATGCAAGTGTTCCTAGCAGGAACTTACATTAAAGATATGTCAAATAGAGGAACATACAAGGAGTGCCAGAAAATATAAGAGGACAGAGTTGCATACATCCTCACTTAATTAATCAGTTGAAATCTGGACAGATAACATGCAAATGAAAAGTGAATACTAACTAGTATGTGGGGGTATCAACATTAGTATAGATGGATGAGCTTGTGGATGCATTAATAAAAGTGTAACCTCTTATTCTTTTCTGAGATTAGCCCAATAAATAAAATTTCCTCACGCAACCTATTATTCTTGCCAAGATTACCCCAACATCTAAAACTACCTTGTGCATTTGTGTATAATCCTGAAGCTTGCACTTTCATTACACATGCATTGGTGTAGTGTGCAAAACAGTGTCACTAAAAGAGTTACTTTCCATTTGATAAAGTACATTCAGTAAAGGTACGGATTCCTCTTGCAGAAGGCAAAAGTGAATCAGAGGAACTGGTGATTTACATTTTAAGTTATTCTGTGACAAATGAACACCTGACAACAACTGTGACTCAAAACCAAACAATTAATTCAACAGTTAGCAGTTATATAAACATGTAACATCACCAGTCTACATACCCACAGCAAGAAGTGGCTGAAGATCAGTGATTGTCAGTGATTCCTAGTGTGTTCATCCTAGCCATTTCTACCTAGTCCATCTATGCTTCCCATGTATGCATAACAACCTGAACAAATCCACTGATGAACTCCCCTACTCCTGTAGTTTGTGAGATGAAAAAGTGTAAAAGCCTTCCTGCATTACCTCCAAAGCCTTGTCTAGTGTCTGTTCAAATATACACAATGGGAGACAAGCAATATGCAAAGATGAAGAATGTATTTTTAGTTACTTAAATTCAGGCCTATTTTTTAAAAAATTGTGGCTAAAATGTGGAAGTAAAGATACACTATGTAACATCTTCCCATATTTGTTTAACCTTCAACAGATGACGGGGAAAATGCCATACCATTAATGCACATAATATTCATCCAAAAACAAAAAATCAGCACAGTGGGCATCTAAAGTGAACAGTTCTCTGGCCACAACAGAAACATGGAATTTTCAATGCTGTACACTAAAGGTTATAAGGGGGGTGCACATATAAGGTGAGTCAACACTTTTTAGACTCAAGAAAAAACAATTTACAATCTGTACCTTATTTTAATTACTTTTACTGTATGTCTAAAAATGTGTTATGTATAATGATTATATTTAACTGTATTGTATATACCACCATGACAAGTTCCACATCCAATGGTGTCTGTACACAATGATGGATTTATGGAATATAATAAATGATGATGATGATGATGAAGTAAGGTTACATAGTATGTAACACCTACAGTTATGTAAGGATAATTTACACTGGGCAATGAATTTTCACTCTTTCTTGCTTCCTGCATAACATTTGGTTTTCCTTGCTAGGTATGATCCCCTAATACAAAATATGGCAACAAAAATTCCATAGCTTATTAAGGTTTTTGAGCAACAAGCACATCACATTTAAAATGTTTATGAAATTAATCAATCATTTACTATAATATTAAATAGGTGATGCCAAGAATGTAACAGTATATGTTACTTCATTGTCACCTAGGATAATATTAAAAACACGAAATGAAAAATAAACCAGGAAGTTGTTTTATTAAAAACCAACAGGATGTTGCTTCCACTTATACTTAGTAAACATTAGGCAATAGGCCTGGAAAATAGACATTTATAAGCAACACATTCATAACCTTTTCCCACTTGACCTATTCTTGCATGCATGCAAAGCTTCTCTTTTAAGCTCCCAACAGGCACTGACTTTGAAGCATTACTTCAACCACCTGTCTGTAGTAAGGTACTCTGTGGTTGCCTGGAAAGTTGTCTACAAAAAATTTGAATGCTTGCCATGCTGCCTTCTCATTCCATTCATAAGCTACTGTATCTGAGAACCAATGAAGATCCCTTCTTTCATATTTGGAGTGGTAATGTGTGGAAATCTCTGATGCAGATACCAAAACTTCTCTATTTCTGTTCATGATCTTCAAAAAAGTCCTTCATTCCAAGCCTGATGTGAAGAGGAGGTAGAAATGCTTTCTGCGGAACTACAAGTGGGTCATTTGCAGTGCTGTTTCAATTGGAAGAAAATGCTCTCAGTGAGACCATTCTGTCACAGTGTAGCCATTACTTCTTGTGTGACTGATCCATTCATATAAGCAGCAACACAACTGTATGTAACTAAGTCACATGATAAATACCTATGACTTTCACATCTCTACACATATTCCAACACCATTTAATATACTGCATGCAAATGAGTGGGAGTTTCACACTGACAGTGGGCCTTTCATGTGGACACCATAGCCAAGAGGTGCTAATGGTAAATTCTTTCCACTGTGAACAGGAACAGCCTTCAGACATAACCTTTAAATGACCTACACCCACATATGCAAATGCATGTAAAATACACCAATAGAAATTAGTTTTATATATTCAGGCAACAAGGAAATTTAGTGCATTTTTAATTCTATCTTTTTCCATTCAAATAATATACACATGTTTCATAAACCTTCCACTGAAATTTAAATACCAACCCAGTCATCTAAAGGTTAACTTTGCAGAATCAAACAACAATCAACAATCACCAGTCCTCAGTATATGTGCACTAGTATTTAATCATTTAATGAACACCGTTGCAGATACATCACCACTCATGAAAAAGAAACTCGAAAAGTTCTCTTCATGGTACAAAAATGCAGGGGGTTTATATTTTGTATCACGTTGCCTATTACCTACAGCCATTTCTGTCATATGAATCCACCTCAGCATCATCCTCGTAGTTCCATGATTCCGGTATTCCAGTACAGGTAAGTCCACATTATGTGGGCATGGGTGGAATATGTGGATTTACTTGATAGGGTGTTTACTTCAAGCAATGGGTCCAAGAGCATTAATCGAACAACAGTAACACTCAGACAGGTCTTTTTGTCCCCTCAACCGCAGGTACAGGAAATGGTATAGTATGTCTTTTCCATTTAGTCAGGAGTTGAAATATGCTGCACACAGTTACAACATACACCACAGGCCCAACTTTTGTCCTGTCACTCCTTCAGCATCAAAATCACAGAATGTCCTGTAAGTCCAGTCTCACTGCGAACAATCTTTTTGTTGCAGGTTGAATAAAGTATGATGGGTGACCTACATGAGAGGTACACTGCTGAGGAAAATGCAGAAATAGTCCTTTTGCATGCCTCTGGCCTTAGCCAACAACAGACAGCTCAAGAATTTCACTCCTGTCATCCCAACAGACTATGACCTGGATAGCATTCTGTTGGTCAAATTTATTCAAGATTTCAGGAGACCAGGAACAGTTCCAACAATTCACAAACATGTCAGCTGAGATCTTAAACTGACGATGAAAGCAGTATACCTGTACTTGCCACAATCACAGTGAGGCCATAACAATTAATGAGGAAGATGGCATCTGAAACTGTACACCCAGAGACGGGTATGCTGAATAACGCAATGTCACAAATTTCACTGGTACAAGGTAAGTACATTTTGTACAAGAATTACTTTGAGATGATAGAGATTGTGAAGTTCAATTTTGTAAATGGTTTCAGTTACAGAGAATCCAAGCAGACAGTATGTTTAGTGATAGGGTGTGTTTCCACTTACATGGGTACAATAAACCGTGACCCCTTGTCCTGCATGCAGGATAATCGCTCCTGTCTCAGGTGATGCTCAACACTAAACTAGCCCATAAGTAACTGTGCTGTGTGTGAAATACGACACCATTTGGTACCAGTATTACTAGAAGGACAGAGAATGCAGAACAGTATCTTCAGTTGTTGAATGATGCAGTGGAACTGCAAGCAGATGAAGTGCCACTTACAGTATAATGTTGGTTTTACTGTCAGCAGGATGGAGCACCACCTTATTTCGCTGGCAAAGTGTGAAACTGGTCACATTAAGTTCTTCCTGGACAATGGATTGTGCAAAGGGACCAAATAAATAACCGCCAAGATACCTGGCTGTCACATTACTAGGTCTCTTGTATACCATACCCAACCATATAACATTACTGCCCTTCAAGAAAATATCTATGCTGCCACTACAGACATCACACCTCAGACATTAGGATGTATGTGATGAAGTGTGCAGCTTTGTATCAACCTGTGCAAGCAACAGAAGGAACATCAATTTTAACATTTGCTTTGCCAATATTCTTCCTTTCAGACCGAACTTATGGGACACATGATCAAAATCTTAAGCTTCTTATGATATGTATTAATGTCTGTTTTAAGACTTGAGCACAAACTGATCGCAAATGAGGCAAAACATATTATTGTTAATCAGTATAATATACACACTCTATGATACACCATTGATGACATATATCAGCCCCTACAAATTTCAGCCATACTCAGGGAGCCGTTTTAACAAAGGTACACAGGCCAACATGCCAGTCTAGATTCTGCTCTTCCTTACAGGAATAACTAAAATGTTGAAAGAACATAAACCTTTGTTATAATGGCTCCCAGAGGATGGCACCTTGGTGCTGAAGCATGTAGGAGGTAACATGTGTCATAAATTGTTTATAAGAGAGTGCATATATTGGACAAGGTACGAATAACATAAAAAAAATTACTGTTATTCACAACACATATTAAGACACAGAACTCACAGTAAATAGCAAAATATATAAATAAATCACACAGCTAAAGACTGAAAATGCGGCGATATTAGCAATTACATTCAGCAATATTAGCACAAACATTTACATTTAGAAACCTCCTTTACACTGAATATGGGGTTATTATACTCAGACTTGCCAACAAAACAAAACTTTCTGCTGCAATGACAGATATACCATTCATTGACAGGCGTTAACTTGTAATGAACAATGAAAAAAAGTTTCTTAAAAAAGAAGCAATGATATAAAATGTTATGTGCATGAATCAGGAGTAAAATTCTATACTCTGCACCTTATATGACCCAAGAAGCACAAAACCTTTCTTTGACAGTGAGTGTTACTAACTAGGGACAATGAGACCATTGTCAATTTCAAGATATGTGCTTTTACCTGGAATGACTATGGAGCACTACTAAATTTTGTGGCACTGTTTTAAACAATTCAAATGCCTTTTTAGCTCTTTTAATGTTTCTTGTATATGACCAACTTCCACCATTTTAAAGCAAAACTTGACTGCTATGAAGGCTGTTTAGCTTCTCTCAGGCCAAGGGGCTTTCATTGTAGCTCTAATGAAAGCCAAGTCTAATGACTGCAATGCACGCCAACATCACCACTACCAGTGAAATAATTCAGCAGTCATGGCCAATAAATCAGAGCTCTGCATATCCATCATAGAGGAAACTAGATAATTCAAGTGCACAATTTGGAATTCCAACAGAAAGAGAAGAAAACTGGTTAGGAACATGCGGAAAATGGTCAAGGATAACATTGAAATGAATATCTGGGAAATAGGCGGTAAGATATGAATTAATCTGAAATATCTTGGGATCATATACAATGGAGGGCTCTGATAATCAGGAAGCTGACCATTTCATTCTAACACCAGAGATATTTAAATACCCATAGCAGTAACAATGCACTTTATTTTGTCACAATGAGTGTCTACATGGTCCACTCCTGCTATAAACTGTTTCACATAATGGGTACATGCCCTTTTATCTGCTGGACTGGGTTTTTGGTTTTGGCATCTTCGCTAGGAGACTCTGGATGTCTTTCTTTTCATCATATGATTTCCACAGCTCAAACAGATTGATGACATACCGTGCTATTTCCTGAATCTTCTCAATGTCTACATTCAGTTCAGCAAACCAGGACTTCAGGTCCTTCTGCAGGATCACACAGGCAATTTGCAGACAACCTTGAGGAAACACAGGTAAAGTCAGCTTGACAGGTTATACAATGTCCAATGGCAACAGGATATGGAAGACAAGAGTCAATCATTGCCTATTTTCAGCTGCTATCTCAAATCCCCTGCCAGGGGGCTGAGAAAAATGGCTAAGAACCTCATTCCAGGACTTGGAGCCCCAAGTAACGATTCAAACTCAGGATTTCATGTACGCTCCCTAAACTCCGTATCGTATGACAAAGGAAAGAGGAGGAGGATCTGAAAATGAAATTCCATGCATTCTACATTTGGAAGTACACACAAGTTCTTAGTTTCATACTCTGGCTACTGTTACTCCTAGGGAGTCTCCAGCACCCACACTATGTTGCACAGAGTGGATTCAGAATTGATGCCAGATGGGGAACAAACCAGGAAGACAAGATGTATTCCAGTGCAATAACAATCTGCCATATGTGTTCCTTGAAATTTTCAGTACCTCATGGACTGTGATGTCAATTGACTGTACATAAAACTCTACTACAATAAAGCTGTCATACTGCAGATATTACATTGAAGAGATATGGAAATCATATTTCCCTTATTTCATAACATTTTCACCATCCTGAAAACTACTGAAACTACAAACTGTAGGCCAAAATTAGGCACGGATATATATGCCACATAGTAACAGTTTTTGAAAGAAGAGCTATTTTTTAGAAATACAACTTAGTTCATATGACATTTAAAGTTTTCATGGTCTGTCATCATACATCAAAGAACCAAAAATTTGGAGTGTTACAGAAAGTATCATCTATCTGGGAGCCATGACTTATGTTGCAGTTATTAAGTATGTCCCTCAGATCTCTTCTTAGTAACAATTTTACTACCCATTTACAGAAACTAATGTTGGTTCCCACTTTTTTCCCCATCTTTTTTAATTAAGCCAATGGGTGGATGATTTTAGTCATTGCATGTGTAGGAACACTGCTAGAGCCATCAAGAACAGACTGGTATCTGGCTAGACCAACTTCTGAAGCACAAGAAATTGTATTCAGAAGTGATCACAATTCTTACCACTCTCTCTAAGTTTCAAAGATAATTCATTTTAAATCTCATCATCATGTGTTCACACACTGCAAGTTTTGAACTATGGCATCTTGGAGATGGAACCAACTTACCCCTTCCACCTTATTCTATGACCAACAATGGACAGTCTACTGCTCACAGAAGTTAATGAGGTCTATTCTTGCCGAAAGAAGTTTATTCATAACTGGATCCATATTTAGCTGCATGGGTTAGGGACCTTCTTGATAAGACAGATGCTACTTTAGAAGTTCTCTGCCATTTGTGGACTGGGAGTTTCATTACTACTTTTCCATATCTTGAGTTAAATGAATCCAGTCCACACACTTCTAATCTCTTTCTTTAAGATCAATTTTAATTTTATCCTCTGAACCACGCCTAGGATTTTTTTTTAACAGACCTTCGCTTGAAAAATTCTGACCAGAATTTTATACACATTTCCTATGTGTCACATGCACGTTACAAGCAGTACCCTCTTTATCCTCATAGCTTTCATCATCTTTAAAACATACATAATGTTCCATCAATGTTGCACCTGTATACAAAACTACTGGTAAAATTAGTTATGTTCATATTAATCCTCACATTTTAAACAGCAGATGAAAATATTCTGAACCAAATGATGGCAAGCACTCACAGGATTTAATATGCTCCCTGATTTCTTAGTAAATGTAATCATCAATTGTTAAATATTTTCCAAACAGGCCTATTTCAACTCTGCCACATCTTCACGGGTTTTAAGAACTACCTTTACATTACAATTTTGTTCTTTATTCTGGTGATAAAACATGAAAGTATGCATAGTATTCTTGTTTATTTATAGTCAACTCCTTAATGTGGACAAACAAAGTCCAATAATTAACATCAATGGCATAAACCAGAAGCACATGGGTCCCAATCAGTTCTGTTCCTGCTAGTTTTCCTGAGCTTCCTAATGCAGAATCTAAAGCAAAGATGACAGGCAGTGGCACTAAGGCATCTTGTTTCAGACCATTCTGAACAGGAAACTCATAAGATAAATATTCACTTACAAGGACTTCACTACAAGTTTTCTTCAAATCCATTACAATAACCACATGGTATGCACCAAAATGTGCCCTTGCAGATGAAGCTACAAATGTCAAAAATAAGACATAAGTAGGTTAAGGCTGCTGGTAACTACAGTAAACACATGGTACACATAATATGAAGTGCCCTTGAAGATGACAAGCATGGCTGGATATTCATTTTACATTTCATTCAAAGAAAGCATTTAAATCACATCCCCAGAACTTTACTCACCGAGAGCTATCTGATAGGGTGGGTACAGCAGACACACATCTGTCCGCAAACTGTCATTGACTACCCGCCATGCAAGTGCCAGCAACTGATCTTCCTGACCAATGTCTTGAATGAGTTGCAAAAGGGGGCGATATGGTTGGTACACTATGAGGCAACAATCTAGGTTCTCCAGAAGATAGAACTCACACTCCAATATGTGGTTTGTTCTGTAGGGGAACTCCTGAGTATATGCATAGCTGAACTTGTTCTTCACTGCAATGTTATAAGACTTTACTTCAGTGTCATACAGGATGCCAGTTGTCATGAATGATGATGATGGACAAAACAATACAACTGACATGCCAAAATCCAAAACCAAAACACCAGGGAATATGTGGAGGTAGCAACACCACAATAAGAAGTTGTGGAATTTTAAATATGGTGGTTCTGACACACTTTATGCATCACATAACAGTGACTTCCTTGGTGATAATGATGATGATGATGATGATGATGATGATGAAGATGAAGAAGAAGAAGAGTAGGAGGAGGAGGGGAAAAAAGGGTGAATGAAAGCAATGGTGAAAGACTGAATGGAGAGACCAAGTGAGGGTAAATGTACAAAACAGAACAGAGAACAGGCAAGAAAACACTTGTGGGGGGAAACAAGGAAGAGTGGAGGGTGTTTTGTTGTAACATGCCTCACTGTGTCAAGTGCATAATAATTTGCTTCAAATTCATACATAAACCAATCATGAGAATTTATGTTCCCTTAGTGGTGAATAGTAAGATTATGATCTTCTGGGATATCATACCATGCTGTTCAGTGGGTTGTTTTCACATTTCAGAGACACCTCTTGCATCCACCTTCAGTTCTGTCTCCTGTTTTTTCTACCCTAAGATGGAGGAATGATGTTACATTTCTCAATAATGGTAACTATCTACCAAAGTACATGGCAATATATTCCACAAGACCATGTCAGTCACGTGGAGCTATTCCAACTGCCTTCATTCATAAGAGGTACAGTCACTTATTCCTGTATATGTGTGCTACATGTGCCGCAAACTTGCCATCCAAAACTGTAAACGCGGCCTACAATTACTTACATGCATTACTAACCTGTTTATAAATACCCAACATGTTTTATGTTACATTTGAAAATGTTACTGAAGTACTGCCCTCTTAATAAAGACAATGCACAAACAGAAGATTAGAAATTACGAATCTGTTTAGCTGGCTGTACACTGGACATTTAAATTCTCCTCACCACTATGCTGAATATTATTGGAACTGTTGTGTCCTTATAGGGATAAATGGTTATGACTGTGACTTACCCACATTCTGGCAGGTTGTGATCAGTCTGCTATTGGAGATTACCCCGAATTCTTCCACCTTTGATGCAAGGAAGACACATGTAGGTGCCAAAAGCAATGGGTCAATGCACTTCAGAGAATTGCGAGCATAGAACCGCTTGAAGAAAACAGTAGCAGTTGCTATTACTTGCTGCCTCAGTTTCAGCTGTTCTCCAAGAATCTGAATCACTGAAAGAAATCAAAATGTACTGCAACTTGCAGTAGCTGTAGAACAGTACAGGATAATATAACACATGCCTGAGACAAAAATTTACAAGCAGCTGAAAGACAACATTCCCACTACAGAGATTTGTAAGTCCTACACATTTACGACCACTAATACTCTTGTTTCATTTTATTTCATCCAGAATTTATTACCCCAGTACACATTTTTTATACATTAAATTTGCCTAACATAAAGTCAAGTTTTCACATTGTCGCCACTTTTGTAAATATCGAAATGCAATAAGCACACACATATCTAATGTGTAAATACTATTATTATGATCTATTTCTATACAAAATTTCACATGCCTACCTTTAATGGATTATGAGTTATCACCACACAACCAAAAGCCCAACAAAATTCTCACACAGCCACCTCCCTTTTAACTTTGAGGTGATTCATCCCACTGTGTTACAATAAAATCTCTCCGTTGTATTACAACCTAAAAAAATATTATCTTCAACAAAGTTCTATCAGGTATATTACCATACATCACTTGAGGAACAGAAGTTACATGGTGCTACAGCAGCTCCCACCTCACCAATCATGTGTCATCTTGGTTGTTATTACTGACTGTAGATCATTAACATAATGACACTGGGATGTTCTCCAGTAGCAGACACTCGAAGGCTAAATTTTACGTAGGTTGTACCGAAAGTCATGAGCAACAATTTTTTGTAAAGTAACATGCTTTATTAATGACAAACCAAATACACCACCTTAATCTACATAACTTTC
>JGI20166J26741_11619362_pt1 | contig 11520 bp, 11 predicted proteins | sample TergutCu122P5_FD_26741 | JGI IMG/M metagenome (IMG submission 26741) | reverse complement strand
CAACCGGTCCGCCGCCATCCGCGCCACCCGCGACGCCGCATCCCGCCCCGCCCGCGCCGACCCGTCCAGCAGTTGGGCCCGCAACCGCTCCGGACCACCGTCCAACGCGGACTGGGCAAACCACACATCCACCAGCCGACCCGTCTGGTCGACAATCACTCGCATATTCCGCGACGGCGAGGACCACTCGCCCCGCACGTTCGCGACATCCTGTCGCAACTGGCGGGCCGTCTCGGCCCGTTGCTGGGCGCCGGCGACGTCCGCGGCGATCTGCGCGCGCGCTCGTTCGGCCATCTCCTGCCATGCAGCAGCCATGAATTCAGAATAACCCCCCGACGTCCGAGCAAGCTCGACCGCCCTCGGCTCAATCGTCTGTGGGCGCAGACGGTCTCGAACCGCCGGCCTCCTCCTTGTAAGGGAGGCGCTCTGACCAACTGAGCTATGCGCCCGGACTCACACCAATCTTGCCTTGACCAGGGCGGCGACCGTCGCACCGTCCGCCCGCCCGTCCGCCGCCTCGTTGACGGCCCGCACCAGGGCGCCCATGTCTTTGATCGTCGGGGCGGCACCGCGTTCGGCCGTCAGCGCCGACACCCGGTCGTCCACGAGTTGGCCGAGCTGGTCGTCCGTGAGCGGTTGCGGCAGGTAGCGGGTCAGGAAGTCGGCCTCGGCGGTCTCCTTGGCGGCCAGTTCCGACCGTCCCGCGCCCGCGTACGTTTCGGCCGACTCCCGCCGCGTCTTGACCTCGCGGCGCAGCACCGCGATCTCCTCGTCCTCACCGAGCGCACGCAACTCGTCGCCGGACACCTCGGCGTTCTGCAGGGCGGCGATCGCCATGCGCAGCGCCGACTTGGCCAGCTCGTCGCCCGACTTCATCGCGCCGACGAGATCGGCCTTGAGGCGCACGGTCACCGGGCCGTGGCGCCCGGCCGGGGGCTCGGCGGCGATCTGCGGGCTGGTTGCGTCGCTCATGATGGCATCCTTCCGTGACCACCTCACTCTACCGTCGCCGGTAGACTGGGTCGATGTGACTTACGAGCAGACGCAGGCCCAGATCGACGACCTGAAACGCCGCTTGGCGTCCGTCGAGGCCGTCGTCGACCCGGACGCCAAGCGCGCTCAAATCGCCGAGCTCGAGACGCAGGTGGCGGCCCCCGATCTGTGGAACGACCAGGAGCGGGCCCAGAAGCTGACGTCGAAGCTGTCGGCGTTGAACGCGGACGTCGACCGCGTCGTCGGGCTCAAGTCGCGGCTGGACGACGCCGAGGTGCTGGCCGGCCTGGCCGCCGAGGCGGACGACCAAGAATCCGCCGCCGAGGCCGAGCGCGAGGTCGCGGCGCTGGCGGCCGAGATCGAAGCCCTGGAGATCCGCACCCTGCTGTCCGGCGAGTACGACGAGCGCGACGCCCTGGTCACGATCCGTTCGGAAGCCGGGGGAGTGGACGCCGCCGACTGGGCGTCCATGCTGCTGCGCATGTACGAGCGGTGGGCCGACCGCCATCGCTACGACTACGAGGTGTACGACGTCAGCTACGCCGAGGAGGCCGGCATCAAGTCCGCCACGTTCCAGGTCAAGGCGCCGTACGCCTACGGCACGCTGAGCGTCGAGCAGGGCACGCACCGCCTGGTGCGCATCTCGCCGTTCGACAACCAGGGACGCCGGCAGACGTCCTTCGCCGGCGTCGAGGTGCTGCCCGTCGTCGAGGAGACCGACCACATCGACATCCCCGAGTCGGACATCCGCGTCGACGTGTTCCGTTCGACGGGCCCGGGCGGCCAGTCCGTCAACACGACGGACTCGGCCGTGCGCATATTCCACATCCCGACGGGCATCACCGTCACGTGCCAGAACGAGAAGTCGCAGATCCAGAACAAGGCGGCGGCGCTGCGCGTGCTGCAGGCGCGCCTGCTCGAGAGGGCGCGCCAGGAGCGGGCCGCCGAGATGGACGCCCTGAAGTCGGATGGCAACTCGTGGGGCTCGCAGATGCGCAGCTACGTGCTGCACCCGTATCAGATGGTCAAGGACTTGCGCACGGGCTACGAGGTGTCGAACCCGAACGCGGTGTTCGACGGCGAGATCGACGAGTTCATCGACGAAGGCATCCGGTGGCGCAAGAAGGAAGAGAAATCGGCCTGAGCGACACGCCAACAGGCGCGGCTAGCCGGTTTGCCACTTGCCAAGGTAGACTCCAAGGAGCCGCTGTCGACGTTCCCAAGAAGCGTCGACGTCTTCCCCGATCTGGCCAGGAGAGTTCAACGTGATCACATTCGATGACGTCTCCAAGGTTTACCCTGGGCAAAAGAAGGCCGCGCTGCGCCACGTCAACATCTCCATCGACAAGGGGGAGTTCGTCTTCCTGGTGGGGGCGTCCGGCTCTGGCAAGTCGACGTTCATGCGCCTCGTGCTGCGCGAGTACCGGCCCACGAGCGGGCAGATATTCGTCGCCGGCAAGGACCTGAGCACGCTGCATCAGTGGAAGGTGCCGGCCCTGCGGCGCCAGATCGGCACCGTGTTCCAAGACTTCCGCCTGCTGCCGGGCAAGACCGTGTTCGAGAACGTGGCGTTCGCGCTGCAGGTGACGGGTCGGCCGGTCTCCGAGATCAAGCGCACGGTGCCAGAGGTGCTTGAGCTGGTCGGCTTGGCCGGGCGCCAGGACCGCATGCCGGACGAGCTGTCCGGCGGCGAGCAGCAGCGCGTCGCCATCGCCCGGGCATTTGTGGGCAAGCCCAAGATCCTGCTCGCGGACGAACCGACCGGCAACCTCGACCCGTCGACCAGCGTCGGCATCATGAAGTTGCTGGACCGCATCAACCGCCGCAACACCACCGTGGTCATGGCGACGCACGACGCCACGGTCGTCGACCAGATGCGCCGTCGCGTCATCGAGCTGGTGGACGGCCAGGTGGTCCGTGACCAGATGAAGGGCGTCTACGGCACGGACTGAGGCCCAAGATCGGAGAACCAAATGCGTCACACCTTGTCAGAAACCTGGAGCAGCCTTCGGCGCAACCTGTCGATGACGATGTCCGTCGTCGTCACGATGTGGGTCAGCCTGTCCCTGTTCGGCGTCTCCCTGCTGATGATGCAGCAGGTCAACCTAATGAAGGGGTACTGGTACGACAGGATCGAGATTTCGGTCTTCCTGTGCACGACCCTGTCGGGCGGGTCGGTGCAGAGCGGCACGTGCCAGCCGGGGCAGGCCACGACGCCGGCCCAGCGCGACTTGATCCAGCAGACTCTGACCCAGAATCCGGACGTCCAGACCGTGTACTACGAGAGTCAGCACGACGCCTTCCTCGAGTTCCAGCAGACGTACAAGAACTCGCCGATCCTGGGGACGCTGACCGAAGACCAGATGCAGGACTCGTTCCGCGTCAAGCTCAAGGACCCGCAGAACTATCAGGGCGTCGTCGCCCAGGCCCAGACGCTGCAGGGCGTGCAGAACGTCCAGGATCTGCGCCAGGTGCTCGACCCGCTGTTCGCCGTCCTCAACGCGCTGCGCTGGGGCACCCTCGGCCTGGCCGTCCTGCTGCTAGTGGCGGCGGCCCTGCAGATCGGCAACACGATCCGGCTGACCGCCTTCACGCGGCGACGGGAGATCGGCATCATGCGGCTGGTCGGCGCGTCCAACTCGTACATCACGATGCCGTTCCTGCTCGAGTCGCTGATCGCCGGGATCGTAGGCATCGCGGCCGCGTGCGGAACCCTCGCCGTGGCGCTCAAGTTCCTGATCATCGACCGGGCTCAAGTCTCCATCAAGTCTTTAGCCTGGATTGGCTGGCACGAACTGTTTGTTGCGATGCTAGTGCTCGCAATAGTCGGAGTGGTGCTTGCCATCGTCCCGACGTTGATAGCAACCCGAAGGTATCTGCAGGTCTGACAAGACCCGCAGGAAGGTGAAAGTCAGTGAACGGACACCAACCCGCTTCCCCTCGGCGTGCGCTCGGCGCGATCGCGCTCGTGGCGCTCAGTGTCGCCCTGTGCGGTGTGACGCCCCTGGCGCACGCCGATGGTCTGGACGACCAGAGGGACGCCAAGCAGCAACAGATCAGTCAGACGCAGACCCAGATCGCGAAGAGCAGGACCGATCTCGATCTGGCGGCTGCGGCGGTCGACAAGTCCAAGCAGCAGCTGGCCGCCGCGCAGGACGACTTCTCCGCGAAACAGAAGGCGGCCGCGGCCGCCGCCGCCGAGGACTCGCGCCTCGCCGGTGACCTGACCGCCGCGCAGAAGACACTGTCCGACCGGCAGGCCGACGTGACCGCGGCTCAGGCCGTCGTGACGGCGGCCGAGGCGGCAGTGGCGGCGGCTCAGGCCGCCGTGGCCCAGGGCGAGGCGAACCTGGCCGCCCAGCGCGACCAGATCGGCCTGATCGCCCAGACCTCCGCGCAGCAGAACACCACACTGATGTCGCTCGCGATGGTGTTCAACGGATTCGATGTCGCGCAGATGAACAACCGGGCGCAGTGGTCCACCACGGTCTTCACCGCCAACCAGCACGCCATGGAGGTGCTGCAGGCCCTTCAGGTGAAGCTCCAGGCCGATCAGGCCGCCGCCCAGCAGGCCCAGGCCGAGGCGGAGCGGGCGCGCGCCGCCGCCCAGCAGGCGCAGAACGCGGCGGCCGCCGCCGCCGCCGACGTGCAGGCCAAGAAGGATGCCGCCGCCGCCCATCTGACCGTCACGAAGCAGGCGCAGGCCCAGTCCGCCGCCGCCAAGGTCACGGTGGCCGCCCAGGTGACCGCCAATCAGCAGGCGCAGCAGGCGGCCCAGGACGCGCTGGCGCAGCACCAGGCCGAGCTCGCCCAGGAGCAGAAGGACCTGGCCGACATCGAGGCCAAGATCCAAGCCGAGATCGCAGCGAAGCAGGCCAATGGGACGGGCGGCCCGGACCAGGCCGCGCCGGCGGCGGGCACGTTCTTCCAGCGCCCGGTCTCCGGGCCGGTGACGTCGAACTACGGCTGGCGCATCCAGCCCATCACGGGTCTGCGGGAGATGCATCCCGGCGTCGATTTCGCCGCGCCCTGCGGCGCACCGATCCTGGCGGCCGCCGACGGCGTCGTCACCCAGGCGAGTTGGTACGGCGGGTACGGCAACTACACGGCGATCGACCTGGGCAAGATCGGTGGCAACTACTACACGGTCGGCTACGGCCACCAGAGCAAGTTCCTCGTCTCGGTGGGGCAACACGTGACGCGCGGTCAGACGATCGGCCTGGTGGGCACCACGGGGCTGTCGACGGGTTGCCACGTGCACTTCAACGTGTTCAAGAACGGGTCGACGATGAACGGTCTGCCGCTGGTCTCCTAGCCCTGGGTGGCGCGTGTTATGGTGAATTGAGGTCCGTCACCGGAAGGATGCCGCCATGCCACGACCCAAGGGCGTTGTTGTGGTCGCGCGCAACAAGCGGGCTTTCCACGACTACACGATCGGCGACAAGATCGAGGCCGGCATCGTGCTCACGGGCACCGAGGTCAAGTCCTTGCGCCAGGGACGGGCCAGCCTGGCGGACGCGTTCGCCACGATCGACGGCGGCGAGGTTTGGCTGCGCGGCGCCAACATTCCGGAATACCTGCAGGGCACGTACCACAACCATGAGGCCAAGCGGCACCGCAAGTTGCTGTTGAACCGCCGTGAGATCACCAAGCTGCAGCGCCAGGTGGACCAGTCCGGGCGTACGCTGGTGCCGTTGTCACTGTACTTCAGGGACGGCTACGCCAAGGTGGAGTTGGCGGTTGGCACAGGCAAACGCGACTGGGACAAGCGCCAGGCGATCGCCGCCCGTGACGCGGACCGTGAGATGGCCCGTGCGCTGGCGACACGGAACAAGCGAGGATCATGATGAGGCTGAAGCGCCTGCTGACCGGACTGGGGCTGTCGCTCCTTGTGCTGGCCGTGGTTTGGCAGCCGGCCAAGGCGTGGGCGGTCGACGATTCGGTGGACTCGTGGCAGATCGCCTACTCGGTGGACAAGTCCGGGACGCTGCACGTCCAGGAAACCCTCGTCTACCGGTTCGGCTCGAACTCCGGGCGCCACGGCATCGACCGGGTCCTGGTGACCCGCGAGCCGTGGGGATCGACCGATCAGGACGCCGTCTACACGATCAGCAACATCAATGTGACAAGCCCGGACGCGTCCGCCGCCTTCACAACGTCCACGATCGGCAGCGGACGTGATCAGCAACTCGACATCCGCGTCGGCTCGGCGTCGCGCGTGATCTACGCCGAGACGGCGACGTACACGCTGACATACGACGTGGGCGGAGCGATGCGCTCCGATCAGGGCTACGACGAGCTGTACTGGGACGCCATCGGCGACAACACGCCCATCGTCAGCAACATCAGCATCACGGCCACCGTCCCCGGTGGCGTGCAGCAGGCCGTGTGCTTCGTGGGGACCCCCGGCTCGAGCGGGTCGTGTTCGTCGGCTTCGGTGGGAGCGGACGGGACGGCGACCTACACGGTCGGCACGAAGAGCGCCAAAGACCTGGTCACGATCGGTGCGATGATCGCCCCGGGCCTCGTGGCCAACAACCAGCCGGACCTGCGACAGCGCGCCGATCAGGCGTCGATGACGTCGCTGCGGCTGGCCGGCGGGGTGGCCGGGGGTACCGCCGCCGCGACCGCCCTCGGTGTCGGCGTGCTGGGTGTCAGGAACCGGCGCGACCAGCGGTTCCTCGGGATCGCCCCGGGCAGCGTCGATCCGTCCGGGCAGGGCGTTGGGCCGGACAACCACCCCACGATCCCGGTATCCTTCGCGCCGCCCTCCATTCCGGTGGCATCGGCCGGGTTTATCGACGATGGCGTTGTGGACGTCCGCGACATGACGGGCGCCCTGATGTCGCTGGCCGTACGAGGAGCCATCCAGCTGCGCCAGGATCCCGCGAGGGCCAGGTCGTGGGTCTTCGGGGGAGTCAGCGATCAGACGATCCACGCCAAGCTCGTGCGAACCGACATCGACATGGCCCCGCACGAGATGGCGTTGTTGCGCGACATCTTTCCGGGTCTCGTGGCCGGCAGCGAGCAGAGCCTGACGGGGCAGGGCAAGCTGTACACGGCGTTCCAGCACATGCAGTCCAATGTGACGGAGGAAGCGACTCGGGCCGGTTGGTACGTCAGGCCGCCGGTGACCGGCATGACGCCGGCGTCGGCGGGCCCCGGTGCGTCGTTCGGTCACCTCGTGGGGACCCTGTTCATTGCGATGTGGGCCATCGTGCTGTTCGGCGGCATGGGATTGGCGGGCTTGGCCCAATCGGCCGCCTCCGCCAATTTCGGCTGGCTGATCTGGGTGCTGCCCCTGGTCATCCTCCTGATCGGATTCATTGTCTACAAGGGCATGACGCGACGCGGTCAGCGCAGCGCGGTGGGCCGTGCCTACGCCGACCAGGTGACGGGATTCCGGGAGTACCTGACGACCGCGGAGGCCGATCAGATCAAGTTCGAGGAGGGCCAGGACATCTTCAGCCAGTACCTGCCGTGGGCCGTCATCTACGGCGTGGCCGAGCGCTGGTCGCAGGTGTGCTCCAAACTCGTCGACGAGGGGAGGCTGGCGGCCATCCGGCCGAGTTGGTACTACGGCGACTACCGGTACTTCAACATGTACTGGTTCACGAACTCGCTGGGCAACATCAGCCAGGCGTCGATGCCGGCGCAACCCGTCTCGTCCGGGTGGTCGTCCGGTGGCACCGGTTTCGGCGGCGGCTCGGGCTTCGGCGGCGGTGGCTTCGCCGGTGGTGGCGGCGGCGGAGGCGGCGTCTCATCGTGGTGAGCACCCGTCGCCTCAGGTACTTCCAGGTGGACGCTTTCGCCGACGCCGTGTTCTCGGGCAATCCGGCCGGGGTCTGCTTGACGGACGACCCGCTGGACGCCGGCGTGATGCAGTCCGTGGCCGCCGAGAACAACCTGTCCGAGACCGCGTTCGTCACACCGACGGCCGAAGGCTACGACCTGCGCTGGTTCACGCCGGCCGTCGAGGTCGATCTGTGCGGGCATGCGACGCTGGCGTCGGCGTTCGTGCTTCACAACTGCGCCGGCGAGCCGGGGCCGCGCCTCGATTTCGCCACGCGCAGCGGCGTCTTGACCGCGACTCTGCTGGACGACGGCCTGATCGGGCTGGACTTCCCGGCGCGTCCGGGGCAAAGCGTCGCCGTCAAGCCCGACTACGCGGCGGCGGTCGGCTGCGACGTGGCCGAGGCGTACCTGGCGCGCGACCTGATGCTTGTCGTGGCCGATGAGGCAACGGTGCGCGGGCTGGCACCCGACATGGGCGCTCTGACGCGGTTGTCCGACGGCTTCGGCGTCATCGTGACGGCGCCCGGCGACGAGTGCGACTTCGTCTCGCGATTCTTCGTGCCGAGAGGGGGCGTCCCGGAGGATCCCGTGACGGGCTCCTCGCACACCACCCTCATCCCGTATTGGGCCAAGCGCCTGGGCAAGACGTCGATGGTGGCCCGTCAGGTGTCGAAGCGCGGAGGAACCTTGTACGTCGACGACCGGGGCGACCGGGTCGGCATCGCCGGGCGCGCCGTCCTGTATTCCCGTGCCGAACTCGAAGTGTGAGATCTGCGGCAGCGCCGGGCGGGCAGGCCGGACCCGGCGGCACCTACGGCACGAGAACGGCGCGCCCCATGACCTTGCCGTCGTGCAGCTTGTGGTAAGCCGCGACGCCGTCCGATAGGTTGCTGACCTCGGTGTGCATGGTGATGTGGCCGGCCTGGGCCAGACCGATCACGTCGATGAGGTCGGCGCGGGTGCCCCAGTACGGGAAGGTGACCCGGCACTCGTACGGCGTCGCCCCGAAGCCGACCTTCGCCATGCCCCCGCCGATGCCGACGATCGTCCAATCGCCGCGGGCCTTGAGCATCTGGGCGCCGAGGTCGATGGTCGCCTGGGCGCCGACGAAGTCGAACACGACCTCCGCGCCCCGACCATGCGTCAGATCCTGCACGGCCTTCACGGCGGCGGCGTCCGACTTCAGGCACACGTCCGCGCCGACCTTCTTCGCCAGGGCCAGGTGGTCGTCCGAGATGTCGACCGCGATCACCGTCGCGGGCGTCATGTGCTTGATCAGCTGGATCGCGACATGGCCGAGCCCGCCGACGCCGATCACCACGGCGTACGAGTTGGCGACGAGCCGGCTCTTCGAGATCATCAGCGCGTGGTACGGGGTGAGCGCGGCGTCCGTCAGCGGCACGGCCGAGACCGGATCGAGGTCGCCGATGGGGATGCAGAAGCGCGGGTCGTCGACGAGGAAATACTCGGCGCAGCCCCCGTCGTGCCCGAGCCCGGGCGGGGTGATCTTCTCCGCGGCCGCGTTGAGGCAGTAGTTCTCGTAGCCCTCCGCGCACATGCGGCAGCGGCCGCAACCCCAGGGGCCGTAGACGAGCACGTTCTCGCCGATGGTGACGTGTGCCTTCACCCCGGCACCGGCGTCGACGATCGTGCCGGCGCACTCGTGCCCGAGCGTCATCGGCAGGGGGTAGCCCAGGGCCTCGGCGTAGAAGTCCATCACGGCGATGTCGGAGTGGCACAGCCCCGCCGCGGTCATCTTCACGAGGATCTGGCCGGGACCGGGCTTGGGCTCCGGTATCTCGCACAGCTCGGGGAACTTCTTCGGCTCGATCAGTCTGATGGCCCGCATGCTGACTCCTTTGTTCGTCGGTGGGCTGTTTGGCTCGACCACCATCCTTGCAGATCACGTTCGCCGGGCCAAGTGTCGGGGGTCGCGGTGCGCCCCAGGTGGCGCCGGTGTAGAACTGATGTATGGCTACTTCCGAGACACTGGACGTCATCGCCCGCCGCTACACCTGCCGCGCCTTCTCCGGCAAGCCCGTCCCCGACGACGTGGTGGACGCCATACTGACCGCCGGCCTGCACGCGCCGAGCGCCAACAACCGGCAGCCCTGGCGGCTCATCGCGATCCGTGATCGCGCCTTGATCGAAGCGATCGACGACGCCGGCGTGGCGGCGATCAAGGCGTCCGATCCCGGCGCCTACGAGCGCACCATGGGGCGGGGCGGCAAGATGCTCTACGGCACGCCCTTCATGGTCGTCATCGCCGAGCAGGTCATGGACAGCCCGTACCCCGACCTCGACTGCGGCATCGTGGCGTCCCACCTGGTGCTGGCAGCGGCGTCGCTCGGCGTCGACTCCTGCATCGCCGGCATGCCACGGGCCGCCTTCGCGGGTGAAGCCGACGCGGCCCTGGCCGAGCGCATCGGCATGCCGGACGGTTTCCGCTTCTCGCTCAGCGTGCTGTTCGGCTACGCGGCCGGGGAGGCCAGACCCGGACATGAGATAGACCCGGGCAAGATCATCCAGGTCTAGGGTCTCAGCCCTGGATCACGAGCGCGGTTATCTGGCTGCCCGCCGCGGTGGCCAGATACAGCGTGAAGTTGCCGTGGGGCAGGTCGAAGATCACAGTGCCGGTCTGCGGCTTGCCGGCGGTGACCGTGCCGACCTCCAGGGTGCCGCCGATCGGCTCGTAGAAGTCGTTCATCTGGCCGTCGAGCGCGAAGAAAGTGAAGCGCAACGAGCCCTGGTCGACTGACACGGTCGTCGTCACCGTGACCGCCGTGCCGTTCCAGGTGGCTTGCGAAACCTGCCAATAGCCGGAGGTGTTCGATCCGTTCGGCTCGAAGACGATGCCCTGCCAGCCCGGCGACGGCGTGGGGCCGGTCGCGGTGGTGGGCGGACCTGATGACCCCTGGGCGTCGGGCGCTCCGGCCTGCGGTCGGGTGCCGACGAAGACGATGAGAGCGGCCAGAATCACGACGGCAACGCCGATGACCAAACCGAGGACCGGGGCGCTGCTGTGGTACCGCTGGGGCGTCACCGGCGGGGCGGCCGAACTCAGGTACGGCGAAGCCTGGGGGTCGTCCGGCACAAACTGCGACGCGGGTTGAGCCTCGAAGCGTTGCCCTGGCAAGCGGTCACTCATGGTGGCTGAAAGTCTAGACGATCCGGGTGTGAGACGCCTGGGCGACGACTGTGGGTGAGGTCTTCGTCCACAGGCCGGTGGGTGCGCGCAGCGTCGTCCACAGGCAGGCTGGCCGGCGCGACGAAGGTCAGCGCGGCCGCCATCATTGGGGCATGAGCTCTGCCACCCTCGCCGCTTCGGTCGATCGTCCCGCCGCTCCGCCACGCCCGCGCAGCGCGGTGCGTCTGCGAGCCTCCACGGCCGGGCAGTTGGTGACTGCCATGACGTACATGTTCGGCTTCCCGCCGCGGGAATCGGTCGTGGTCCTCGGTCTGGCCGGCCAGCGCGTCAAGGCCGCTGCCCGTGTCGACGTCGCAGCCGTCGCCGATCCGGCGGATGCCGCGCTGCTGGGACGGTTGGGGGCGGTGGCGGTGCCGGGCCGTTCGGTCGTGGTGATGGGATGGTCGGACGACGCGGTGCTCGCGCAGCAGGCCGCCCAGCGGGTCGCGACGGCACTTGGCGGCGTCGATCAGGTCATCGTCGTCAGCGGCGGGCGCTGCCGGGCCGGCGACGGGCCGTGGGAGGACTGTCCGGACAGCCTGCCC
>JGI20166J26741_11619140_pt1 | contig 11522 bp, 4 predicted proteins | sample TergutCu122P5_FD_26741 | JGI IMG/M metagenome (IMG submission 26741) | reverse complement strand
TTTATTAAAACTACAAGTATGCTCTACATGTTTCGGACGCCCTTTGCGTCCATCTTCAGGAGCACTATAAACTGTAACAGCAGCCACTGGTGTTTGTCATTACTTGGGTTGGAATAAATCCTGTATAGATGCCAAGGTCGGTGAGCACTGTATTATTCCATGGTCAAAATGTGACTGCAGTCACATTTTGGCCATAGAATAGAACAGTGCTCACCGACCTTGACATCTATACAGGATTTATTTCAACCCAACTCATGACAAACACCAGTGGCTGCTGTTACAGTTTATAGTGCTCCTGAAGTTGGACGAAAAGGGCTTCCGAAACATGTAGAGAATACTTGTAGTTTTTAATAAACACATTACTGCCAGAGTCGCATCTTGTTGGTTTATTATATATTATAGACTTGTGAGGCACGGAAACTCAAATATAAAATTCATTTATTCGTTACTTTATCTAAATATCTGTCTAAATATACGAGTATTATCTGAGCTTTGTTAGTGGAACCTAATATTTTGCTGTATGATGTCTCTCAATTCATTCTTAACTATTCTTCATTTAAAATATTATTACTAAATTTATTGTTTCTAAATAGTGCCATTATGTTCTTGACATCCTCTTCACTTAAACCTAGAGCACATTTTTCTTTATCGTTTTGTTCCTAGTTTCTTTCACCTTCCATCCTCCTGCCATCAACCCTGCTATCCCATTTCTTTATTTCCTAATACTGCATGAATTTTACCCAAATTAAATTAAATTTCTCGATACAGTATTAATGGGCATTTTCAAGATGTGGTTGTTATCATATTCCGTCTGTTCATGTTATTACGACTCTCTTTAATTATCTTTGTTATTTCTGTCAAGTTACAGTCTTGTTACTTCCTCCTCAGAAATGTTAATCCGATATTTTACAGCTCCTGTTTTAACTCCTGAGTCCAACTTCTCACACCCTTGTTAATATTTCTGCCATTCATAACATTGCTTTACCGGATACATTGTATCCCACACATAATCCGATACAAATACTTTAATATCTGTCCCATACACTTGCCTCTCTTACTCCCATTACCAAATTCCATTTCAGCAAATTCATTAGCTGCCCACTGTTATACCCCCATTAATTTTCTGCAAACTCTACTATGTGCCTAATTTAGTTCTTTTTGTACAACACTTAATACTTCATTTCCATACATGGTCTTTGTTTGACGTAATACTTCTTATATATTCTCGTCGTTTTTTTGTGATTGAAGTTACTGACATACATTTATCTGTAAACAGCGTAATTATCCTTTTGCTCCGACTAGTGTTTCTTTTCTCAATCTCCTTTGCTTTCTATCGTGACTTCCAGATAATGAAATGCACTACTACCTCCATACTTTGCCCATTAATTCTTTAACTCTCAGCTATTTTTTATTTTCTCCCTTTCTTAAAAACCTTTATTGCATATTTGTTAAAATTACATGTCAAATTGCAGTTTTTTACAGTATTTTGTTTATAACTTCGAATTTTATTTGTAATCTGTAACTTGTAAAACATGCTATAGCCGTCTGCCAATAATTGTTCCTGGATTCATAATGCATTTTTCTTCGCGGGATTTATGTCTTCCTTATTAGTGATTTCTACAATATCTTTTTTTTAAATATTAAATAAAAATGGGCTCAAAGCACAACCTATAATGGTCCATTTTATTTGTAGTGGAGTGCTGGATATTTGAATCTGTCTAGAGTAGACCACAGTTTTTCATAGTACAATATTTTTATACTCTTTATTGTATTCCACTTACCCTTATTTTTCTAATTGTAAACCAAAAGCTTCCCTATTATTGAAGTCAGATGCCTTCTCAAATTCCACAAAAACAAATTATCTACCCCGTTTTTCTGTGAATTGTTTATCAACACAAGTTTTGATTATCTTCTATATCTTCTATATTTCTACTTTTAATAAATCAGGCGAAATTATATTTCTATATACAGGGTTACTATAAAAGAAATAGACACTTTCAACGTTGTATTGAAACGAAATTATTAATGATTTAGCCAAAATACTTATATGGTTTTGTAGCACATGTTTTTAAGTTTATATGACGAAGTTACTAATGTTCTATGTGTGAGCCTTTTGTCCCATGACAGATATCAATACGATAGTCTAATTCTGTCCAAACAGACCTGAGCTCTACCACAGTAGCAGCCATTTTGCTTCAGTGATGTCAAGGGCGCTGACGTGTGCTGACGTCATGAAAGAATGCCTGGGAAAAGATTTTCATCTTTCCTCTACGCTACTGCGCAAATTGTGTGTCCACTACGCTAACGGTTTTGATACTACATAACGTTGAAAGTGTCTATTTCTTTTATAGTAACCCTGTATATGAATATTGTTTTAACACACAAATGTTGTAATTATATGAAGTATACCTAATTTCAATAAATTCACAGGAAAAACGAAAAAATTTGCTGGTTTTCTATGAGAGAGAAACACTCATTCTTTTCTCTCATCATGATGGTTATTTTCGGGATACATTACTTGTACAGAAAAAGGCAGTACATCTTTCCGTGAAAGTCACACATAAGAACACATAATTGATGAAAAGTGGACAAGGCGGTTACAATATTTGTGATTTAAGCCATGCAAACACAACACTTTACTCATCTTTTATTGTTATTAACATTTGATTGGTAAACGCCATCAAAAACTGTATTTGTTCTTCTGAATAAACATCTCCAAAGACGAACATTTTTCTCTTCTAATTTTCATTTCAAGATGCTTCAATAATCTTTATTTTAATTTAATTTACAATATATTTTATGCAACATGCAAAAGAACGTAAGAAGTTGCGAAGTTTCATGTTATTGATAATAGCAATAATGTTAATAATATCCTCTGACAGTGCTGGTTTCTCCCTGGCCGTGTTCAGACTGCTCGTGATATGCGAACAACAAAGCAGATACATCAATACCCAACATACCCTAAACGTCAAAGGAAAGCTACTTATAAAGTAACATGGGTAAGAAATGTACGTTCAGAGCTCTGAGCACACGATTCAGACCTCCTTCGATATATTTCCTGCAAAAAACCAGAAATGTTAGTAACACAAGAACAAAATTACGTATCTTATTGAAGTACGTTTCTTAGGAAGATGCTATTGAAATCTTTGAATTCTGAAGCGAAAATGACTGCTTTCTGTTCCACGTTTTGTCGAAGCTGCCTTTCCTCTTAACTGGTCCCTTTAATCCACTATCGTCTGTGCCATGGGGTTGCTCCCTTTGTGTTTCCGCAAGTCAGCTATACTTGGAAATGTAACGTTCTGTGTTGCTGTATCACACAAAACACCGGTTGCATATTGAATCCCTGTGAACCTGAAGAGATTGGACATAAGTTGACAACTTTCTATTCTTGCCCTTCTCCCGATACGCTTGTCTCCTACTTTTTTCTTTCCATCTTCTCCACTACCTTACTTGTTAATACTGAAATGTATGAATGGCAGAAGTAACTCTCTGTCCTATGCAGTGGGATTTGTACATTTTTATGGACTGTTGACCAGTTAAAGTTAGACGAAGACATTGAACTGTATTATTAATTGCAGTTGATATGAATACAACCATACGACTTCAACTTGCCGGTTCCGCTTTGAAAACTAATTTAATTTAATATTACTTAAAATTTATCGCTGCATTTAAGAGACCAGTTGGTTGGGCGATGTTTGGGAAAATAATTTATATTAATTCTGGGAAGCATACGAAATGCTTGAAAATATCTTGTGGGCAAAATGTAGATCTGCTACACTTTAAAACTACTAATTTCCACGTGCTTAAAGATATAAATTATGTATAAATGTGTTTTTCGACATTTTTAAGAAACCACCTGACATATCGGGACCGTTATTTCTTCGTACATTTATCAACGCTTCATCAACTGCAATTTCGGTTGTTGCGTTCTCAGACCTGCAGAATTTTGCCATACGTAAGTTTTGCTTTTATACTCTTTTATGTATGACTTTCATATAATTTTAATTTTTGTAACGAAAACTTAAAAATAATTAAGATATTTCTATAAAAATTAAGAGGTGTAGCGAGCTAAAAATGAATGATCGAAATCAGTTCAGTTCCGTACTCGGCAACGAAAGATCCTTTGAAGCAAAAGGAGTAACAAAAAAGTTTAGAGTTCTCAGAGAACAACATTTCGTAAGTTGGGGAATATTCGTAATTGTAAAGAAGGAATATTTAATGTCAAAGAAGGAGGTGAGAAGGGATTAACATCATGCCTCACTGGCTTAGCATTCTCGCTTCGTTCTAGGAATACTCAAGTTCACTTCCCTGTCCCTTGTCAGGCTATCTTTTTTTTCGTGGTGTTCTTTAATACCCTATCCAAATTCCTGATAATAACGCAAAATACGCCATGGTTTTTTCTTTCAAATTCTTATAAAGCTTCCTCTTATTCAAGCATTCTTAAATTAACTAAGAAATGTTGAAATCGTCAGTCTTGGTCGATTTTCCGAATGTATTTAAACGCCTACCTCCTCAATGAAAAGCTCGCTAGATGTCTGTAAGAGATATTTGAAGACACTTCTTGATTTGATAAAGTTCGTTGTTAAGGCTGGGACTCGGACGTATCAATGACACTTGGTAGCGCAATACACGGATAATGAATGGAGAGAGCGTATGTTTTTTGTTTTGTTATTGTAACCCAGATGTAAACATCTGTACTTCCGTTTTGATTTCTTTTAAGTGCAGAAAATTGCCTAGAATTTCCCTCATTATTTTCTGGAACGCCGCACGTGTTTGTTATGGGGTGATATCTCCTTCCGGAACGAGCCGATTTGACCAGTGGGGTATTGCTTCTAACGATTTCGCTGTGTAAAATTATACGATAAGCTCCCAGGAAAGAGCCATAACATGAATCACACAGTAGCGAATAAAAATGTCCCCTGCATCCGGACGCAAGGGAAAGAGGCAGAGAAGCTGAGGCCAAAGGTTAGCAGTAGCTTGATGAAGAGTGGGGTAAGGTCACAGAAGACAGGTCGAAATATATTGCATAATTTTCGGAGGCTGTCTTCCTTCCCTCCACTGTGAAGGATGATGCTGCGAGATGGCCCCACACACGGTTCGTGCTCTGTTCTCTCTCATACATTTAAATATTGAATCTGGGGAAGTACGTTTGATTTACGAGTATGGCATATTCTTATGGCTAGCCTCCATACAGCATTTCCTTCGTAAGATATATCATATCGCCAGATAGAAACAAATATTTTTCTTCGTAGCACTCTAATCAGATTCTGTTTTAACTAAAGAAGTCAAAAAATTTAGTTAACCAAATAACTAACATGGAACATAGTATTTCTTTATGACAAGCTAATGTAGGTCAGCTGTTCAACAAATGTCTTCTTGTCATGACAAGCAAAGGTTCATTTCCGTATTTAGAACAGCATTTCATTTTACCCTATCCTGAGCCATATTAATCCATTCTACATCTTCACACACAATTTTTTTAAATTCATGTTATAGTCTCATGTAACCTTGGTCTCCAAATAATTATCTTCCATGTTAATTTACGTTAAAAATTCTGATTTCATTTCTCTTGCCCTTCCTATATGCTACATAACCCACCAGTCTGGTCCACCTTGAATTTCTCACCTTAATATGTGCTGGAAGGCCAGTCTCTGACTTCTTCTGCAAATTTCTGCATTCAGTTGTACTTTCTCCCTCTTAGATCCAACTGTTTTTCTCAATTGTCTTTTCTTGAAATCGCAAATTTCTCTCTTTCCCTAGTTTGAAAGGCTGTATTTCATATGATTCAACTTGTAATCGGTTTACGTCCTCTTTAAAACAGACCGATTATACAAGACAAATAAAACCTTCCTTTTCAGTTTCTTTTGAATAGTAAATTTAATAAATTATAGAATATACATGTTTCTTAACTCTTCAGTCACAGTGGTAGCGATATCTGTCCCACCTTGTTTAATAATCAGATTATCTACAATTTTCAAACAGTCCATGTATATGTGTTTTAAATGACTTTTCTATAATAAACAGCGTTAATTGTTATATACGACATGACTTATTGATCAGTGCAATACCGACGTAGTGTACTGTGTGTGTTTGGCATGAGCTGAAATTTCGATCAGTATTTAGATAAACTTGAGACATGAATTGGTTAAACGATGAAAAACACTTCATGATATTAATTTATTCATTAAACGATGATGAAGACTAAGGACGAGTGCTGAAAGGGGCCGTAAATTTTTTACTTTTGAATACAGTTGTCAAGATATTTGCAGCATTCTGTATTGTGCCATCAGATAAAGTAGGTGAATGTGAATGGAAAATTAATTTTTATTAGAGAGGGCGGGAACATGTGGGAAGGAATACAATTAGCCCTCCAACTTTCAATAGCAGTAGGACTGCTGCAGGAAAGAGATTACTCTTCCTTTGAGAATCTTAACCCTTAAACTCGTAGGCCGTATTTGCGTATAGGCAGAAATTCAAGCAGGGAGTATTTCTTTTGCATGAGGAACTGCATAGCAGTGTTTGAAATTACTAATATCGACAAAAGCCACTAAGAAGGAACGCTCAAATATTGCCGTGTAAATGTATTCTTAAAATATAATTTATCGAAGGTAAATTATTAATAATTTAGATTTGTTTCCATGTCTCATCCAGAAAAACAATCTTGTTCTTTCGGTTGCATCAGCTTTACCCTGAACTTTCTGTTCTGTAGCCAAACTCAGGTGTTTTTAAAATCTTCTCCCTAGCGTATTTGTGAATGAAAAATACATAGGTATCTCATATGTACATGTATACTGACATGCATTTATGTATATATGACACTTCTATCTGTCGTTATGTAAGTGATTGGTTACTAATAGCAATAGAATGTGACAGCAGTACTCAAGTGCTGTACAAACTCTGACTCGGCACGGCATGTCCGAGTAGTTGTTCGTCCATAACTGTCAAGATTGTAGCCTACATGAGAAGTAAGAGACGTAATGTATAGGAGTGAAAAATAGAAGTTAGCTGGATATAACTTGGGCAATTTGAGGTGCATTTAAAGGGATTTATGTAAATGTTTTGCGGAATTATGTTCGCTAGCGAAGTTATTACAGGATGTATGCATCTTTTAGGAAACAATAAAAAGTATATGTTCCATATCCGTACATTAAGATATATTTACACGTGTGTGGTAAACCAACAAGTGCACACTGATAAAGTGTGTTTTTACACGCGCTAAAATTCACATTCGTGTTTCGGTCGCTTTTGAGTCCATCACCATGGTGCTTTATAAGAATATCGGTAAAATATAACAATATAACTTACGAAATTTAGGCAGTTGTTATATTTTACTAGTAGTATTGTAAAGCACGCTGATGATGGTCGTAAAAGCGAGCGAAACGTAGGGGAATTTTAATACATTATAAATTGTATTTTATTAGTATGCTTTTGTTGGTTTACTGCGTAAATGTTAAGTAAAAATACACTTATTCTTCAGCGATATAATTGAATTCGTACTAGGCTCCTGTGCTCTCCTGAATTAGAATTAATTAAATCGACACGACTGTCTGAATGCAGTTACAGAACGTATCAGGACATCGCTTTTGGAGGGTAAAGCAGAAATTGTGATGATGTGTTCAGTTCCCGATGGTGATTATAGAGCATGTTCCACTTTTTAGGCGACTGAATCTCCTGTGGGCCATAGCCAGGCCGGAAATCATAAACTTCGAAATTAAATGCCTGGCCTATTAAATCTAATTAGTGGACACGGCCTAATTGTGTATGTGTAGGTTGTAACTAAGAATTGTGTGAAATATGTGTCCTATTTAATACAAATAGTGGACGTTAGGCCAACACATAATATAAGTAAAACAGTGTGTTCAGTATTCATATTATCAAATTTATTAGAGCACGTTAATAGCGGTATGTATCACTCCATGACATACGTATGCAGGCACAAGTACATTCGCATCGTCAGCGCTAGAATAAGTTGGGTGGTCCAGACGACGCCCCGGCCGCTTTACACCGGTGCAAGACCCGTTACCCATTGTACAGAAGGGTAGGTGGGACTCGGGGCCGCGTTGAATACGCACCGCCATTCGAACCCCCGTCCGATCAGTCCTTAGCGAGTCGCTATACAGTCTTTGCTATCCGGGCAGTATACGTGTGCCTTAAAAATATAATCAGCCTATATATTCCTGAGTACTACTACGGGAAATTAAGCGCGCGCGCTCGTGTGTGTCTGTGTGTGTGTGTACGTGCGTGAGTTTACTGTTTACATCTTTAAGGGCAGGCGCAGTTACGAGTTACACCAACGGTAATGAGCTGCAGTGTAATTTTGAATGGATGAAATGCAAGTTGTGAAATGCAAATCCCGACGCATTCATTTCGGTCGTCACTGCCGATAGACTTTCCCCCACCCAATGTTTCGCACCAAGAGTTTAAACGTAAATATTTTAGTGGCTTCCAGTCTTCCTCGAACGAGAAATGTGAAGTAAAAGTTGTGCCTCTCCGCGTCCTGAAGGTGTATGTGAAGAGCTGAGGTGCGGATCCACTCGCTCGTAACCTCGGCTGTAGTTGGAGGTGAGAGGTCAGCGTCAACCCTGAGCCGATTTACGCCCTAGAAAGTAATCTGGTACCCCTTTATCACATCTTTAACAATAAAATACACTTCATTTTCTTTGTTTTATGCACGTATTTCATAGCAACTCCTTTATGATGTCACTGATTCCTGTTTATATTTTCTGCCCTGAATTCCTCACTGACCTGAATACCTAACAAACACACCGGTCAACAGCCGTTGACAGACATAGCGGTCAGTCTCTGAGGGTACAGAAGCACAGTTGCTTCGAGGGTAGTGGGGTAGCAGGTGCATTTCCTGAACGAGATTTTAACCAACAAGAAACTTATCCAGGCCGGGGGGGGGGCAGTCAGTACGACCGCCTGGATATGTTTCTTGCTGCGCGTTACAATCGTATTCCCTCCGCGCACCTGCTACCCCGCTAAACTCCAAGCAAGTTGCTTGCAATGCGTCCGTACCCTGAATCTTCATTTTGGATAGAGTTTTACTGTATTTGTGTTATTTATGTATGAATTCCAAGTACGATGAAAAGGTCACCCTTTCTGGTATTTGAAGACTGTAAGAATGTTTTCTACTTAATGGCGATTTACACTTCTATATAATACTGTAAGGTAACCAAGGAATTTTTTTTTCCACGTGAGGTGTTTTATATGTATCAGACATACAGACTCTCGCACGTGGAACACACGTGTGTATTAGTATTGGTAACAGAAATACACGCAGAGAAAACCGGGCACTGCGAAGTGTATGTTTGTGGCTCATCAGCAATACGCATTAAAAAGTAACAATATTGCTTCCTTTTGAACATGGCAGTGAAATTCCTGACCAGATAAGCAATATTAATTTCTCCAAGGATTTCATTCATTACAGGTAGTTACTTTCATTTGTACTACTTCATACGTATTTAAAAGTAAAGGCGATTTTTTAGAAAACATTCTCTTGTGTTTATATATTAACAATAATTATGCTGTACTGTTGACAGTATTTAAAAATTTTTATTCATTACTAGGTATTTTCAAAAGTAAAAAGAATTAAATCAGTCTCTTCACTGGTTTATACCGGTGATCTTCTGAGTATGAAGAGAATATGCTGCCCTTGATCACCGCAGAGCCCTAAGTAACGCACATCCAATTAAGAATGTGTAACCAGACCATTAGTCTCAGCAAGACATTGTTATTCTAGTTTTCCTTTTCATATAAAAACATGTGTAAATGTAGTTCCTTCCACATTCTGTCCGATGTGACACTGTTTAATCATTCTGCCGTTCAACGCTAGTAAAAATACTTGGAAACTTTTGGTGTGTTACCCCTTACTAACTGCATGCTTGGACAAACCATACATATTTCTTTCCGGTAGGTTCAGTACAACAATGACGGTGGGAGACAAGATAGTCCTATTTTCAGTTTATTCGCAAATAAAGGCTCGGCGTAGAAACAAAAGAAATCATATTACATACGGATTTAGAAACACTTTCTTTGTAATAAAGCTTATGGATAAGTTCTTTGCACGTCCTGTAGCTTCCAAGTCTGTTTGGTAGAACTGTCATTAGAAATATGCATTATACAGGAGTGTTATTATGAGGTAGTTACAAAAACTTAAAGGCACGCAATGTACATATAACGTAACACTGAAGTGTGTTCGTGTAACCATTGTTGCAGTGGAAAAGCACTAGGTATTAACATATTCCAAGAATTTGTGTTTGCAGCCTTAGGTATACGGCTTGCAATGCGCTTGCGCCAAATTTTCGTCTGTGGCCTGTCCTGATCTACAATATTTTTCCACGTTATCTCATAAACGACAAGATTTAAAAAGAAAAACTTTATTGAATGTGAAATGTGTGTATTGATTTTTTATACAACTTTATCTCCAACACTTCGCATTCTAAGAAGAATTCAGTGAGATTTCATAAATGTGCAGACATCTCCAAGTAAAGTAGCCGTTATTCTTGTCAGATTTGGAAGAAACTTGAATTTTCTCAACAGATTTTCGAAAAATACTCAAAATATCAAATTTCATGAAAGCCGTCCATTGGAAGCAGATTGCTGCATGCAGACAGACAATTATGACGTAGCTAAAAGTCGCTTTTAACAATTTTGCGAACGCGCCTAAAAGTTAAATTTGCCTTCTCTTAATTTACAGCAACTTTCTCGTGACATTGTTATTATTATTATTATTATTATTATTATCATCATCATCATCTTCATCGTGTTATTGATATTTGTGATCTAGATGACGTTTATTGTGGTAGATAAGAACGGACTGCAGAATTTTATTTAATTGAGCGTCAACGTATACACGTGTAAGGCGCAAGCAACGTGTAGGTATTGGGTTTAACTCTTTAAAGACGAAAAGCAATTTGTTTTATATAAGGACTCCGTGCGTACCGAGCAGTAAACAATTTCCCCTTCGGTTATAAACAACCTATCAGTTGATGCTGTATAAGGTAAAAGTTGTAGTCTGTTCTGAGATCCGTTCAAAACATATAAACATTATGTGAACACGATTTAGAATGGTCGAGTGTTAAACCTGGTGTACGAAAATCAACCGCTAGGCTTTAGGAGTTTAAGCAATTCATTTTGACCTAGCAGACAGAAAGGTACATAAATCTGAAAAAGCAGTCAACGATATATAAATATAATTTATGACCTCGGTGAGTTGTAAGTGTCCTATGCTTTCGCAAGAACTCATAAAATTTGTGGCAGAACTGTGTTTTAACTTGTGTTTCAGAGGTGTAGTTTATCACAAACAACCGAAATGCACCGTCCAACACCAACCCTTTAGTGTCATATAATACTCTGTTTCATGTAGCTCAGTATTATGTGATATTAAACTGTTGTGTTGGACAGTGGATTTCCGTTTTTGTTACGAGGGTTGGAACTTTAATAGTGTCAACTATTTATTTACAACTGATACAAAATAGATACATGTTTCGAAGTTTTACTGTCCTTCAGTGTAGTCACCA
>JGI20166J26741_11618918_pt1 | contig 11522 bp, 7 predicted proteins | sample TergutCu122P5_FD_26741 | JGI IMG/M metagenome (IMG submission 26741) | reverse complement strand
ACACACACACACACACACACACACACACACACACACACACACACACACACACACACACTGATACATGAGGTGAGAAAATTACTGCGGATGTTTTCCTAGATCTTCGCGATCAAATTTTTTCTTAACACGGAACCTATCCTCAACGGTTACCGTGTTAGAGGTGATTTTATTTTCCGTAAAGACACTCCAGTGAACCGCGCGTACATCTCACGGCCTCGTTTACACGTTCCGGTTTCCGGCCGGCCGGAATAGACCGATCATCGCCGAACGAAGTACTGGAACATACGAAAACATGCGCCTTTTCGCACTCTCCCGTCGTTGGCCGTGTAGCAGCCGGAGCTATCCACTAATATGCCCGGTCGCCGGCTGGAGCTGAGTGGGCAGTGGTGCAGGTGTTGTTTACAGACATGTTCACACACTCCGGTTTTTACCTGGCTGTATCTGAGCGATCAACTTCCACTACAGCATCAGTACTTGAAACAATAGTGTCTTAATTTCTCTGGTGGATGTCAGGCCAGTGTTGTGGGACAAGACGGGTGGTACTTATAAAGACAGGATATAAGCGAAAAAGGCATGGAGAGAAGTATGCATTTGTCTTCAAGAAGACTTTGAAGCGCTACGAGATGTTAAAAAACGCTTTTGCCGAGTATTGCCTTAACTGATTGAACACAGCTAATTGAAATTCATACAAAATTATCTTTTTTCCACTTTATGTACTCTACTGTACGTATTTTTAAATTTTCCAGGGAACAGTTCCAGCATCTGTTAGAAAATAATCGGCTACTTTATTCCTTACACTGTTCGCTGTTAACCCCCACGTACGAGCGGGTGCTGATAAGTTCTTATCCCGACCTACTTCCCGATGTCGTAGGACGGAATCGATAGTGTTCTTGGAAAGATGGGTCTGTTCATGTGCCGAATTTCAAGTCTTTTTCTGTTACAGAGGCTGAAAGGAAACATGTCAGGCGACGCGCGCGATTTAAAAAACATAGAGACGCGAGCTGTCATCAAGTTTTTTTTTTTTGCAAGACAAGGCGCCGAAGGAAAATCGCGCCATTCTGACAGCAACATTAGGGGAACGTGCACCATTGTATGCCACCGTCAAAAACTGGGTGGCCCAGTTTAAACTTGGTGATTTTTCCACCTGTGATGCGCCTCGCCCTGGACGACGCAAAACAGTGACCACCCCGGAGATTATAGATCAAATCCACGAGCTAATCTTGAAAGACCGCCGGATTTCGGCTAAATCAATAGCTGAGCAACTGGGCATCTCACGTGAGCGGGTTGGGTCCTTCATGCTTGAAGATTTGGACATGCGGGAAGCTCTCCGCGAAGTGGGTCCCGAAATGCCAGAACGCGGATCAAAAATGTCAACGGTGCCAGTCGTCTGAGAAACATTTGGATTTTTTTCGGCGCGAACCAAATGATTTCTTGTAGGGCGTGATTGGTGACCATGGGCAAAACCTGGTTATATCACTATGACCCGGAGACAAAGCAACAATCAATGGAGTGGCAGCATAGCGGCTCGCCCAGCCCCAAAAAATTCCGAGTGCAATAATCCCCTGGAAAAGTTCTCGCCTCGATTTTTTGGGATCAAGACGGTATCCTCTTCATTGATTATCTTCCAAAGGGCCAGAATATCAACGCGGAGTATTACTCATTTCTGCTGGTGAAACTGAAGGACATTCTGAAGGGAAAACGCCAGGTAAGCTCAACAAGAGGGTCTTGTTCTTGCACAATGCCCCGGCTCACCGGGCAATTGCAACCCAGAAGAAACTGGGCTACCTGGGCGTCCAATGTCTTGATCACCCACCCTATTCTCCGGATCTGGCCCCATCGGACTACCACTTTTCCCTGGACTGAAAAAAACAATTGTAAGTTCGCCATTTTTCTTCCGACGCGAAGGTTGTTCCTGCCGCGGAGACCTGGTTGGACAGACAATTTTCTGAATTTTTTTAGTGGTTTGCAAAAGTTAGAGCAACGGGCTAAGAAGTGTATTGAGCTTCGGGGGAATATGTTGAATAAACCCCGAGTTTGGTCGCTATAGCTGGTTTCCTTCCTGGTCGGGCTAAGGACTTATCAGCACCCCCACATACTGATTGTCGATCAGGTACATCTTCAAGTCCGGTCACTGTTAGGCGTCCTCAAACTTATAACCACCTCTCTCACGAACAAAAATGTGCAGAACAACACAGGTTTTAACAATATCTACTGCAAATTCAGGAATGACATTAAGCGGTCGCTAAAAAATTTTCCATTTATGGCTCAAAATTCCAAAAGCACATTCCACATACTTTCGTGCTTTGCACAAGCGATATTTTTACACTCTTTTTTTAACACTGCGGTTAGATGCACCAAAAGGCCGACATATATTTCTGTTTAGCGTAAATCTCTCACCTCCTACAAAGAAATATGGTACATGTGGACTTTCTGTTCCTGCAAGAGGTATCTCACTGAGTACTTCCAGCATATTTGTCTGAATTGATGTCCAGATAGTAGATCGTTTAAAAATTGTAGAATCGCAGTCTTTTCCGTAACTACCAATGTTAACGTACACAAAGCGGTAGTTAGTGTCTGTCATGGCTATTAACACCACAAAAAATTCTTTGTAATTATAGAACATCGAGCCACTGTGTTCCGGTTTCATTACTCGAATATGTTTCCCTTCGACGGCCCCAAAGCAATGTGGGAAATTAACTGTTCTTTCCTACTCCAAAGCAGTCAATGTCCACCGCACTTTTGTAGGTTTGGGAATACATTCTGGACGCGTTATAGACCAAATACTGTGATACACTGCTTTGACTATGTTGCTTGCTGTTGAGATTCCAATCCGATAAGAGCAGTTTAGGTCATGAAAACTGCATCCACTCACTAGATATCTGAAAAAAGGTATCCTGTAATTAATAACTCGTTTGGTAACTTGTACTTACCATTTAAACACACTCCGGTTTCTAAGTTCTAATTTAATTATATTATTTTGCGTTTTTAGGTAAAGAAGTAATAAAAAGATAATGGAACATCCGAGACTATTATGTAAAATCATGTAAGAAAAAAAAAGAAGAAATGAATTATTGTGCGGAGTCATAAAAAGCTAGAAAATATGTGTACAGCAATCAAGTTAAATTCCTATCGAAACTGGTCAATGAAAGGCAAACAGACGACAGTTTATGGGTGGATAATATGGAAAAGTCGCAAGTTACTACAGTTGAATGATATAGAAATGATATGAATAATTTCTCCCAAGAAACTCGTTTATTTTTATTTAATCATAAAATTTTCCTTTTAAAGCACACACAAACATTACCCACCTGATTGCAATAGCCAACATTTCTACAGATTCAGTGCAGTTCCTCATTTTACTGTTACGACGCTGAAGACTGTCCTTCAATCGGCGATGCAACTCGTCGAAAGATGAAACTGACATTTAAAAATAATTTTAAAAACGTGTTTGCGTCATTTCTGTGGATAATATTCATCAAACAGTGTGAAAAAGGCACCGAATTCGTCCCTGTTTTTAATAATTGGTTGAACCCAATGCAACCCGTTGCGTCTACGCTTACGACGACGGTACAACAAAACAGAGCAATAACTGAATTACGATCCATTTCAGATCACTGTGCATACACGACTGCTTGGTCATGGCGTTCTTGGTCTTTCGACCTGCCGGTTAGAACCGGAGATGTTATTAAGTTCCAAGTTGTCCTCTCGCCCGTCCTGTCAGCTGCCGGCCGGTCGGAAATCGAGATTTGGGAACGAGGCCTTACGAGACCTTCAACAGCTGGTGGGTTAAGTAAACCACTTGGAGGCCTACCTCTACCATTTCCACTTGCACTGTTCACAAATGAGCGGCAAGGTTAATGGCGGCTGAGGGGTTTTTCAAAACCTGCTTTAAGCAGAGGTCGATGAAAATTGAACGAAGTCCTTTTATGGAGTCATATTTAGACTTTTAAGTTTATCAGATAATATAATTGTTTATTATTTTGTTCAAATTTTCGTTAATTCTTACCCTTTATTCTAAGATTCAAGCTACCATAATTCCGTAACATTTCAAAAGATGACACACAATTACGTGAAGTTTGTGATAACAAATATCTAGGAAAACATTTACACTTATGTCCATAACTAATGAAACATGCTGTGTAATTTAATTTCTGTAATTTCTACTGAGTTTGGTGTATATTTACCGGCCTACACGAAATTAATATTTATTACTTATGTAAATATGTATTAAAAAGTTAATATACTCAGAAGTTTAATAATATCTTAGCACATGCCAGTGAACATGGCAGGAGTGATATGCATGTGAAGAATAAATATTAAGATGGCTGCTCTGAAAAACAAAAGTAGTGTAACCTCGGAACTATATGAAGGAATGTGAGCAGCTTCACAAATCGACCGCTCTACTCAAAGGGAAAGAGGCAGTACTACGATTCCGCGGTCGCTGAGTCCGTGCTAAGTTGTTATGTCTAATGATCTAATACAATACAGAATATAAAGTTATATCAAAAGGTCAAATATTTCTACGAGGTGACAAAATACGTATCGCAATGACCCAAAGCTAGTATCATTCTCTTCGAATTATTGTTACTTTATGTAAAACACGTGCAAACTCTAAAGTTCGTGGTACAGTTTTAAGTGATGACTGCTATATGGCAAAATTCTGTATTAAGCAACGTCCTGTACTTAGCAGTCTTACTGACTGCTTTGTTGGGAAACTGACATTGTGTCTCAATCATGGACCAGAATCTTTCTCGTGAAGACTCTTATACTACGTTTCGTGTAACATTTGTCTTTGTGCACACCATTAAGGCGTATGGGGGAGTGGAATTATAATCCCTCTTGTTCTTAATCTCGTAACTAGATGCAAGTTAGTAGTCCCCTCCAATCACCGGCCACTCTGCCTTCCCCTGAATGATCCTTCATTAGCCCTGAAGAGGAGGCTAGGGGGCCAGTACGAACGTTTAAAGAAAAGAAAAATCTACTAACCCAATCGGAAATAGTCGAAGGATTACTCGGTCTTACACTACATATCTTAGTAAGTATACCGACTGAGCTACCGTGGCTCCCTGCTCTTCGTGCTGTGAAACTACAAGAATACCTTTCATGCAGTCCGCGATGAGTGAACGAGAGATAAACTGGTTTGATTGCTTGCAGTTCAGTTCTGTCACAAGAAGAACCCGGAATATTTTGATCACACCTCAGACATTTTGACACTACGGAACAGCCTATAAATTTTTCATCATGTCAGTTATGACGGCGAAATAAACGACACCATAAGTGAAAACCCAGCTACGGTAATCGCAAGTTAAATATATGGTTCTTTCCCTTGTATTACAAACTGGTATTTTATCTATAGGAGAATAGCTAAGCGGCACTCAAATATTCCAGTCATAAACAACCAAATATTCTTGAATGTAAAATACTCAAGGCACGCCATAATGGTAGTTGAAGTATTTTGTACTGCTGTGCGGAAGGCGCAAATTCCGGTTGATAAAGCTGTCAAATTCTTATGGTTGGTCAGCTTTAAAACACGATATCTCCAAATTCTGCATACAGTTTCAGCGGTAGTCCTTCCGACAGAACTATTTCTATCCAATCAGTAGCCGGGTCAGTGCATTGGTCGTTGATAGCATATTGCTTGGACTTCTTGTCTAATAGACTTCATACCAGTGCACGTCTCTAAAGAAAAATGTGTCAAAGGTTACGAACAAAAGAATAACAGACATCACAGAAGACGTAATAACGGCTCTGCGTTTTTGCTTCATATTTAGAAGGTCCTGGGTTCAAAGTTCGGTCCGCAGACCGGTTATCCGGATTATATTTCTACGCGGTGAAGCCTGTAGGACAGTTGGAAGCCATATTCAAACTGAAGCTCAATATGTCTGTCATGATAACAAAGAGATATTTGAGTATATCATACATCTTTCTCAAGCTGTAAATATCCATGTTGTGTACAAAGTACAGAAACGTCTTTTCTCTGTGTTATTAGAATTTCAGCTCCGGAAAAATTCGACACCATGAGCGTCTGAACAACCCGATCCCAGTGGCCGCGCGGCCTAAGGCGTGGCTCTGCTGCCGCTCGTTTGTTGGGATGGCGGGTTCGAATACCACCGTGGACGTGTAAGTCTCAATCTTGAGAGTGTAGTGGGTTGTCAGGTAAAGGTCTCTGCGACGGGCCGATCCCCCGTCCAGAGACGTTCTACCGAGTGTGATCAGATGGAACAATAACCGTCTATACCTACAATGAGTAGGTTGAAGAGATCAGAATTAGAAAGAAAGAAAGGAAGAAAAAAGAAAGAAAAATAAATAAATAAATAAATAAAGGAAAAAAGAAAGAAAGTCTGAACGTTTGGTAGAAAGGTGGATATAACATAGTCCTTGTTCAGGTCATGAAGGCATATTAAGGGGAGTGGATACACAGCTCCACTCATTCTTAAACTCGGCGCTAGATGGATGTGAGTGGTTAAATTCACGACCCGACCGCTTCACACTCGAGAATGAACCCCGGTAACAATTAAATAACAGGCTGGGTTGACGCCAGAACAAGTCTTGACGCTTTAAGAAAACGAAAAATCTGTTAGCCCTGCCGGGATAGAACCCCGGACCGTCCAGCCCGTATCTAATTCTCCATAGCTTCTACTTCAGCTCGGCCCCTACATGTACTTGTGTTGACAAGGTTAATACAGGGTAGTGGTAGATATACGAGTATATCTACTGCACCTACATGCCTTCATGTTGTGGACAGGGACAACTTTAACTTCCTGTATTTCTAAAGATACAACATACAATAGAGCACAGATCATAGAGGGTACCGTGAAGTTTTCAAATACCTAGACGCCACATAAAAATTTAAGACGAAAGAAGGGTGGTTTGCAGTAAGTTCCACACAAGAAACCCCCCAAAATTGGCGCAACCGTAAAAATTTTGTCTCTCGTGCGACCTTGCGCCCGAGATTTGTGTACCCCCGCTCCGTGACAAAATTACAAAGGGCGTAATTCGCTGAGTAGTACGTACTTTATCGGGAAGTTCTCTACTTGCAGGGCGCCATAATGCATTATTGTAAGCGCGTAAATACCACTTATGTGACGGCCATTAGGAATGCACGGCTTTCCCTGCCCCGATTTTCAAGAAACCCACAAATGCTCAACAGAATTTTGTCCAAATCTTTAATACTGAATTTGAACAGATTCGGTCAAGATATATGTAAAATGTGGGTGGAAATTCATTTGTGCCCCTACATAACGTAAGCCTATATGGCTTGCAGTAAGGCGATGTTAATGAAACTCACACGCACTCAGTACATGCAGTGGACTTCTCCTGGACCAAACTTTAATAAGATGGGAAGAAAAATATAGAAAATATGACAAAATTATTGTTTTTAGTTTATCATATAACAAAATTACATTTACACCTCTTTTTCACTAAACTCTTAATGAAAAAGTTTCTGGGTACCTACTGTATGTAATTTTAATCATATCGCAAGGAAAAGGTGTAAAATAGTGCCAAATATAATTTCAATCCTTAGAAACACCGCTTTTTCTGCAACTATCTTTGCAAAACTAAAAATATTCCAAGGCATGCCGTACAGATATCCTCTTCCAAATTCAAATAAGTTGCTTCTTTTTCGTAAAGAACGCCTAACAATCACTGCATTTAGGCGAAAATTTTCATTCAAATATGTACTCCGTACACAGGAAGATATACCTGTGTACATGTAACAGACGGATACTATCGAACTGGGTTTCTGCTAATACAGAAAGCTGTTTGAACACAACTAATAAAAGCCTATAGGGGTCTGACGATACTATAAGTCTCAATGACATACCTGCAATTTTTTTGGAAATTGTCCATCGTCTATTTTTTAGTGAAGCACTCAGGGGCTGAGAATAGCTCAAACTAGGGGGTCCACCAGATTAGGTGCATTTTACTTGAGAACGGAAAGACAGCCGGCTTCCGAAACCTCGGGCTTTATTTAAAATTAGACGAGGCATAAAGTAAAAAAAAAAAAACTATATTATGTCAGTGACAGCTAGTAAAGTCCGCCATATGTTAGTTGTAAGAAACGCTTATGAAATCCTTATGTCAAACTGAGAGAAATTCAGGAGGTACATTGCCAGGGACCGATCCTGGTGGCTGCGCCGTCCGCGGCCGCTCGCTTGTCGGGACTGTGGCTTCGAATCCCGCTGGAAGCATGGATGTTTTCTCTTGTGAATGTTTTGTGTTGTACAAGTACAGGCCACTGTGACGAACCGATCCCTCGTCCAGACGAGTTCTGCAGAGTGTGATCAGGTACAACAATAGTCCTCTACACCTACAATGAGTAAGTAGAAGAGGTCAGATTAAGAATAAACATTATAAACCCCATATAAATATTGTTCCTAGATAGGTCGATCAGACGCAACATAAATTTGGACCGTACTCAATTTCACCGGCACACGGGCCAAAATAGAATTCGACCGACTTCATGCTTTGAGCACTCACATAAAATTCCAGCATAAGTAATTAAGTAGCCTAAGCCATGAGAAGGTGTAAGATGATCAAATTACGCACTGACTTATTACCATTGTCCTGGAGCTTATCTCTTGAATATCTAATATTATCTTACCGCTTAAAAATTGCATGTTTTCATCTTATTCGAAGCGTCATTACTTTGCTAACAAAACGCCACATTACGTCACATCCTAAATATTTGGATCTAAAACACCACATCATTATACCGTAATCCTCGAAGAGCCATTTTTCCTCCTGTCTCTTCTGTGTCTTTATATTTTGAGATTAAAATATTTCATGCTTTTAACTCTCCCCCACGCGAGCTACATTTCCCACCCACATCGTCCTAATCTTCTTAATAACCCTAATAATGTGCTGAGTACAATTTATAATCTCTTCGTATATATTTAATAATGTGTTAGGTACAAATTACGATCTCATATACCCTTAACAGTGTGGTGAGTGCAAGTTGCAGTCTCCCCATGTATCCTTAATGGTGTAGTGAGTACAAGTTAGAATCTCTTCACATATTCTTAAGGATGTATGAAGAGATCGTAATTTGTATTCAACACATTATTAAATATATGAGATCATAATTTGTACCCACCACATCATTAAGGATAAATGAGATCATAACTTGTAGTCACCACATTATTAATGATACACGAAGAGATCATAACGTTTACTCAGCACATTATTAAGGATAAATGGGATCATAACTTTTAATCACCTTATTATTAATTATGTGGTGACTACAAGTTATGATCTCATATATTCTTAATAATGTGATGTGTACAAATTATTACTCATATCATTAATAACGTGGTGAGTATAAGTTATGATCTCATATATTCTTAATAATGTGGTGTGTACAAGTTATAGTCTCCTTATGTCCTTAATAATGTGGTGACTACAAGTTCTGATCTCATGTGCCCTTAATAATGTAATGAATACATCCTTAATAATGTGATGAGTGCGAGTTATGATATCCTCACATTTCGTTACATCGCACTTGCTGCTACTTCATTTTCCATAGGTCCAAACATTGTCCAACACCGTTTGGTCTCGGAACTCTCTGGCTGTGTAAGTCCATTAGACTCAGACACCAAAGGTATTCACACCTAGGAGCTAACACTGTCCCGACAAAATCAGCCTTACGGAACTAACGGCCCTTAACTACCACAACTGGCTTTGATTAATGTCCTCATCTCAGACACAAACTTACTGCACGGCAGACGGAAATAAAGCGCGAACGCTGCGTACATCTGATAATGAAGAAAGGAGTTTCAAGGTGTCAGCACAACTGCCACTTTATTATTCTGCACAGTGCTTTTCTTTTCTACGCTCTATTAGGCGTCTACGTGGCATCATTTTTCACTAAAGCAGACTTAGTGGTTTGTTCAACAACAGTGCAACTGGTAAGAGGTAGCAGAAAACCAAAGTGGGACAAAACCAAATTGGACGAAGCTTTTTCCAAAGCAGCTTTAGAAGTGTAAGTGTTCCCTCCAAGGGACTGTGGTTTCTAAGGTTTCTTACACACAGAGCACAAGGTCTCATATATTAATACTGAAGATATTTGTTATGTAAAATGAATAAATTTAATCCTGGCAGTAAAATGTAAGATACGAAAGAGGTACTCCAGTTTGGTAGGTACAGCAAACGGAACAACAGAATGGAAACTCAGTAGAGAAAGGAAGGTAGAGAAAATATTCTGCAGTGTAGTGAAATTATAACACAGGCATTTCCTTAGGGGAAAAATTAATTTTTCAAACGTGTATGTGATTGACGGGTAGAAAACATGAAATGGGAAAATTGGGCAACAAACTTTAGATGAAATGTACAAAACTGTGTTGGGATATATTCCTTTAGAGAGACTGGGACAGATATGAGAGCTTCATGACCAATAATTAAAATTAATTGAATAATATACAAAGAATTTTCCAGAAAATGGGACATAAGGAATTTTTATTTACATGCTGGAATAAGACACGAGAGTAGATGAGAGAAATATATTACACTGTTGTAATACGAACCACAAAATGAGATAGGATGGTTTAAAGTGGGAGTCTGGAAACTGAAAAGTGTGAGAAAAGTGCTGAAAAAAAAATACAACCTATACAAAAAAGGGCGAGATATATATAATGTTGATACTGTTGGTATGTAACTAGACACAAAAGAGGTAGATAACTTTTTTGAATAATAAATGACTAAACATGATAGAAGAAAGGGCATATAAGAAAATAACGGTTTGTTCCAAGATTATAAGTAGAAATGAAAAACAGAAAAAAATTTTATAAAAGACGAAATTCAATTGGAAAAACCGAGTGACGGAAACTGAGAAAAATTTAATGGCGGATGAAGATGTGCAAACAATAATTGTATACAATAATATATACAATAATAGAACTTTTATTGATAGAATTACAACTATAAGACACATTACAGACATTATTAAGTAAATGTAATGGCTGACGATAACCTGGTGTTAGCCGACAAATCCAAAGAAAAGTGCACGTGAAACTTTATACATAAATACAGGATGTATCTAAAATGTTTGTACAAACATCAAGGGTAAGTTCTTCACATAAAAGCAAAGAAAATATTTCATAAAATCACATGTCCGGAAACAAGTGGCTTTTGTATTTTATTTGAATTTCAATTCAACAATAAGCACTTTACGTATGTACGTAATATTTCGCTTACAACTGACACAATATATTTACGAGAAACGTTCCCAGCTTAATAATTATTACGTTATTATAGTTATCAAGACACAATTCACAAGAGATATTCAAAAGTTTCTCCACCTAAGTCAATACAAGCACGGACACGTCTGATCATGAACTGTCGCGCATTTTCAAATGGCCCGCAGCTCTTTAGAATGGTTTAACAGGCATTAAAATTGCGTTGGTGATAAAACTTTATTTTCAGCAGAAGCAGAATACACTGGGGGTTCTTAATGTTCTGACAGATAAGTATCTAAAAATTTTCGGGCGAACGTTGGGGCTGCATCTTGAAAACTTAGTGCTGGG
>JGI20166J26741_11618695_pt1 | contig 11525 bp, 11 predicted proteins | sample TergutCu122P5_FD_26741 | JGI IMG/M metagenome (IMG submission 26741) | reverse complement strand
AATGGAGGGTTACAGCGTGTACCAGGCCGGCTCCAGCGCGGAGTGTCTTGACCTGGCGGCCACGGAATTTTTTAACGTGATTATCATGGATTATAATCTGCCCGACGCGTCCGGCCTGGACATTATCAAGCAGATAAGGACGTTTAACACGGAAACGCAGATTTTGATGGTGACGGCCCACGCGTCCATGAACGCGCTTATAGGCGCCATGCAGGAAAGCGTTTATGATTTTCTTATAAAACCAGTGGATTTTGACTATTTGAAACGCACGATAAAACGCGCGCTTGAAAAATTTTATTTGGAACAGAGCAACAGGGAATTATTGGAGCAGCTTAAAAAAAGCAACGAGGATTTGAAAAGGCTGGACAACCAGAAATCCCGTTTTTTCTCAATCGTGTCGCATGACTTGTCCAACTCCCTGATGACTTTGAAAATGAGTTACGACATGTTCAAAAAAAACCTGAACGTGGACGCGGACAAAGCCAAAAAGCTGGCTTTCATGCAGGAAAGCATGGGGCAGATTGAACTGCTGATAAAAGACCTCGTTGACTGGGCCGCCATAGAAAGGGGCAAACTGAGAATAGAAAAAACGAATTTTGATTTGAGCGCGCTCATCAAAAACGCGGCGGAAGTTTTTAAAGAGAAGGGCCTGTCAAAGGGGGTTAGCGTGACTTTTGAGTCCGCGGGCCCGGCGGGAGTCGGCGCGGACGAAAAGAGGATACGCCAGGTAATTTCAAACCTGCTTGAAAACGCTTTAAGGCACTCAAACGACAACAGCAGGGTAGAGGTAAAAATAAGTAAACCGGACCAAAAAAATGCTAAAGTATCGGTACGGGATTTTGGCGACGGCATTGACCCCAAAAACGCCCCCGCGCTTTTTGACAGTTTTTCGCAGATTGGCGAAAAGGGCAAAGTGGGCAGATTAGGGCTGGGCCTTTCGATAGCAAAAGATATTGTGGTAAACCACGGCGGCAAAATCTGGGCGGAGAGCGAGGGCCTCGGCAAAGGCTCGACTTTTTATTTCACTCTTCCTCTTTCAAACATATAGGAGTTAAAAAATATGCCTGAGAAAAAAAAGAAAATAAGAATCGTTATAGTTGACGACCAGACGCTTTTCAGGGAAGGCATCAAAGACGTTCTCACCGGCGAAAAATGGATAGAAGTGGTGGGCGAGGGGGAAGACGGTGAAATGGCCGTGGCCCTTGCCAAAAAACTTAAGCCGGACGTCATTCTGATGGACATAAAACTGCCCAAAATAGACGGCATAACCGCCACGCGCCGTATACGCCAGTCCGACCCGAACGTCAATGTCCTTATGCTGTCAAGTTTTGAAGACGAAGCCCACGTGCTTGAGGCCATACAGGCGGGCGCAAACGGCTATCTGTCAAAAATGCTGCCGGCGTCTGAACTTTTAAACTCCATAAAAACTTTTACCAGCGAAGGCCTTATGATACCGCAGCAGCTGATGGGCAAACTTCTGCACGGCCTCAGAAAAATGGGCGACAGCGGCGCGCCGTCCCAGGCGCTGCTTACCAAAACCGAGGTCAAAGTCATTGATATGCTCGGCAAAGGTTTAAGCAACAAAGAACTGGCGCAGCAGATGAATTGCAGCGTAAAAACGGTAAAGAACCATTTAAACAGCGCGTTCCACAAATTAGGCGTGACCAGCAGAACCGAAGCGGTGGTAAAAGCCATAGAAAAAGGCCTTATTTCCGCGGAAGACCACCGGGTGACGGAAGAGTAATCCCCGTCGCGCGGCAAAATTTTTCCCGAGCCCGAAGGGCGAAGGGAGAGCGCGCCCAAGCGCGCGAATAGGATTTTTGGTCGTTATCCAGTCGTAGCTATTGTCGTGTCCACGCTGTCGCCGTAACCCGTCGTCTGAACAAAAAAATTTCACAGGGATTTGCGGGAAATTTCAATTTTTTTCGGGCGCGGCGTACTGTGAAGCTGAGGAGCGAACGCGACGAAGCGGTACGTTAGCCCGAAAAAGAAAGCGAGGCAAACTTGCCGAGCGTATCAATTAGTGTGTCGTTATTTTTTGCGCAGCAAAAAATTTACCCAAATACCGAAGAAATTTTTTCTCTCCCGGCCAATGCGACCGAAGGGAGCAAAACAGAAGGAATCGCGGAGCGCCCCAGCCGCAGGCGTCGTGAAATAAGTGTGATTTTTCAGAAAAATCACTCCATTACTATGAACAAAAAAGGACAATCTACCGTTGAGTTTTTGCTGGTGCTCGGGACGGTGATAACGCTGCTGTTCACCTTCATGGTCCTGTTCAACGAGCAGATCGCGGCCCGCTTCTTCTGGATAGTGGGGGGCATACTTGGTTAACCTCTTCTCCTCCGCGTTAAAAATTTTCCGGCGGGCCGCTTACTCAAAACGCGGCCAGTTTCTGCTGCCCTCCGTGCTGTTGGTGCCGATAGTCCTGCTGGTCATATACCTGATTTACGAAACCGCCAAACTTTCGCGCGAAAAAATACGCCAGCAGTTCGCGCTTGACGCGGCCGCTTTCGTCGAACTCCAGCCGGCGGCGACTTATTTAAACGCTTCGGCGTACGTCAACGCGGCTTTCCCGTACAGGGTTTTCCGGGACAATATGACCACAAAGCTCACTTTTACAAATCCTAAGGGCAACGCCAAACAGGAGGAGCTGTCGGTCTATGACTTTTTTTACCGCAGCGGCGCTTTTCCCGGCCCGGCGGACCCAAAAGCCCCGGGGTCCTGGAATCCCAAAGACACCGACCTTACATGGAAACTGCAATACGCCAAAGACACGCGTAAAGGCTGGGAAGTTGAAAACCCTAAGTCTGTCGGCGACGACCCTATTACGCTTGGGTCCCCGGAAGTTGCGGAAGCTTACCAGGTGGACGACACGCTGTTTTTTGACGGTCTCTGGTTTTACATCACGGTCTACAATCTGTTCGGCGATATTTTCACCAAGCAGGGCGACATTTACGATAAAATAAGCGCGGGCGGCATGTTTTTCAAAAAGTCATATTATCTGAACACCGGCACGTGCAATGAAAGCGAGTGCGGCCGGGAAGGCGCGGCGGCTTTTTCAAATTTAAAAATAAAACTGAGTCCGTTTTATATAAAAAACGCTAAGCTGTGGTGGTCTGAATTTTTTTACGCCGGCGGCAAACAGTACCAGCAGGGCAACAAGAGCACCACAATGACGGTTAAAAAGATGGGCATTCCAAGCGGGCAGCTTTTCCAGTTTTCGTTTCTTGACTCGTCTTCTCGTTCCACGCTAAGGCGGCTTAAAGGCGGCATTGACGTCACCCAGCCTTTTAGGGCGCCGGACAACTGGTTTAACGTTGATTTGCAGAGTTACAACCCGCACGTGCACGCCACGGTTTTTCTCGAATGCCCGGCGGACAGCAACAACTGCGTCTGGCCGCAGGCCACGTCCAAGTACCAGGTGATTTTAGAGCCATGAGAATAAAAAATATATTCGGCAGCGGGGGCCAGGCGACCACGGAAGTCGTCCTGCTGCTCCCGCTGTTTCTGATTTTTATTCTTTTTCTTCTGAAAATTTTCGGCCTTCTGGTTCTGGTGCAGAAGATGGAGATAGCGTCCGCCTACGCCGCCAAACGCTGGCAGCTTGAGTCCCACACCACCGCCCAGTACGCCACCGGCTGGGACGACCGTTTTTTGCGGTCCGACATTCAGGCCAAAGTGGCCGACTACATAGGCTTTAACAACGGCGCCGCAAAAAGTTTTTTAAGCCTCAGCCGCATGGAATTTAACATAAACAGGACGCAGATGTGGAACGAGGTGCAGATTATCGTCTACACCGACCCGCCGCGCCTGGGCCTTTTGTGCAGGTACGACAAACTTATCGTCTGCAAAGACCCCAGGATAAGGGAAAACTGTATGAAAGGATACAGTTATATATGCGAGTCCGGCGGCAAACTCCAGGTCAAAAAATTCGTGCCTAACAGGGACCGCCCCATTCCGTTCATTCTGCCGCTGGGCGGAAGCAAAAATTCGTCAAATAAATAAAAGGGTGAAAAAATGTTTACTACTTCAGAACTTGAAAAGTACGCGCAGGTGATGGTTTGGGCGCTTATGGAAAGCAGGACGAACGCGTTTAAAAAATACGATACCGTGCTCGTGCGCTATGACATTGCGGCGCTGCCGCTGGCCGAAAAGATTTATGAAATTTTGATTAAGGAACGCTTAAACCCCGTCCTCCAGACTTTTAATTCCGAGAACGCGGCCAAATCTTTTTACGGGCTGTCCGACGAGGCGCAGCTTAAATTTATTTCACCGTGGTCCGAGGCCATGCATAAAAATTTAAACGGCCTGATTTCCCTGCGCGCGCCGCAGAGTTTGACGCATCTGAAAGACATTGACCCCAAAAGAATAGCGCTGGCGGCCGTCAGCCAAAAAAGTTTGAGGGAGATTTTTGACGCGAACGAAGCGGCCGGAAAATTCGGCTGGACTTTGTGCAGTTACCCGACGGAAGCGCTGGCGGCCGGCGCGGGCATGAGCGCGTCCTCTTACGCGGCGCAGATTAAAAAAGCCTGTTATCTCGGGGAAAAAAATCCCGTCAAAAAATGGAAAGAAATTTATAAAAATATGGAAGCGGTTTCCGCCTGGCTTTACGGCTTAAAAATCGACACGATTAACACGCAGACGAAAAATATGGATTTGACCGTAAAACTGGGCGACAAGCGCAAATTTTTATGCGCGGGCGGCAAGAACGTGCCGTCGTTTGAAATTTTCACGTCGCCGGACTGGCGGGGCACAAGCGGCACGTATTACGCCAATCTGCCGTCGTTAAAAAGCGGCAACCTGGTGGAAGGAATAAGGGTTGAATTTAAAGAGGGCCGCGTGGTAAAATCTTCCGCCGCGAAAGGCGAAAATTACCTCAAAAAAATGATTGCCATGGACAAAGGCGCGGCGCAGGTTGGGGAATATTCCCTGACGGACAAACGGTTTTCAAAAATAAACCGCTTTATGGCGGACACTTTGTTTGACGAGAATTTCGGCGGCCGCAGCGGCAACAGCCACATAGCTTTGGGCATGAGTTACGCCGACACCTACGCCGGCAACGTCGCAAAACTGACAAAAGAGGCGAAAGAAAAACTGGGCTACAATGATTCTTCCCTGCACTGGGACATTGTCAACACCGAAGATAAAGTCGTGAAAGCAAAACTAAAAAACGGAAAGGTTGTGACTGTTTACGAGAAAGGGCAGTTTAAATTTTAGGCAAAAAAAAGCGGCCCTTTCGGGCCGCTTTTTTAATCCTGTTTTTTCCTGAATTTCGCAAAAGCCGTGGCGGCGCAGAAGACTTTTCCCCAAGTGCTGTTAAGCGTGTCCGTTATGCTTTCAAGCAGTTCAAAAGTTTTGCTTGTTTTTTCCACCTGCTCGTTGGCGTTCAGGACCAGCAGTTCGACGGACATGGCGGTCACGCGCGCCTGTTTCAAAAATCTGACCAGGTATATGACCAAAATCACAAAAGCTATCGTTATTATTCCCGCGCAAATTTCGTATACCAGCATAAGTTCCTCCCCCTGTAAAATATATTAATATTAAACTAGTTTAAACGCCGGTAGTCAACCGATTTTGGACTAATTTATGCGCGCGCTCCGAGGCGCGCGGACGGAATGTTGAGTGCGGACCGCCGCACACCTGTTTTAGTTGCGCGTCTTCGCCGCGCAACTGGCTATGGTCGCAGAAGTTGCGGCTTCCACATTTGGCGAATTTTGCATTTTTTGCTCCTCGGCGTATCCTACGGATACGCGGTCGTCGCAAGAAAATGCAAACTTCGCTCAAATCTGGAAGCGGGGTAACGACGTTGCGTCGCGATTGCGGTGCTTTTTTTGAACAGCGTTAGATTTTTTTCTTTTGGATTTTTAAGGCGGGCTTTACTGCTACCGGCTGGCACTCCTGCAGGACAAAATGCGTTTTCTCCGGCAGGGTTTTTGTGATGACTTCTATGTCTTCTTTGGTCAAAATAGTTTTGTCAAAAGTCGTCCTGAACTCATATTCCGCGCCGCTGGCTACTATTAACGCCATGCTTTTGGAAATGTCGTCCAAATTAACTTTCACGCCGGCGGCCTCTTTGTATTTGCCGAAGGGGGCCTTAATGTCCATGGCCACGGTGTCCGCCAGTTTTAATTCAAAAATTTGTTCAAGCACGTCGGGCATGGAGCCGTTTGTGTCCAGTTTTATTTTGTAGCCCATTGCCTTTACCTTGGACATAAAAGCGACAAGGTCCGGCTGCACCGTCGGTTCCCCGCCGGTGATTACCACGCCGTCGAGGGACGTTTTTCTTTTGGACAGAAAATCAAGCACCGCGTTTTCGTCGTACGGCTCAAGCAGCATGTCCGGGTGGACGAGTTCGGGGTTATGGCAGTACGGGCAGCGCATGTTGCAACCCTGCGTAAAAACCACCGCGGAAACAAGCCCCGGATAATCCACCAGGGAAGTTTTAATAAGCCCGCCTATTTTCATATTTTCCGGTATACCGCCGCTTTTTAAAATTAAAAATCCCGCCCCCAAAAAAATTTTGCGGACTTCCGTAAAATTTTTAAAGGCGCCCGAGACTGAGCCGTTATTTGTTTAGCACTTCGGTTTGTCTTGGACCGACATGAGTTTTCTTAACTCAAACTCTTCTTTTTTGCCGTTGTTCCAGTTGGAAATGGGGCGGAGGTAGCCGCAAACCCTTGAATAAACTTCGCATTTTGAGCCGGAGGCTTCGTTTTTCTGCGCGTTAAGCGCGGCCAGTTCCTGCTCCAAATTCGTTTTTTCCTGCATTGTCATAAGTTACCTCCGTTTGCTCCGACTTACATAATTCTATACTTTTTTCCGCGTATGTTCAACGGCCTTTTTTGGGTTAGAAAAAAATAATCAAAATTACCCATTGCAACGGACGCAAAAATATTCGTTCCCGTCGGAGAATTATAGTTTAATCAACTATGAAGGTTTGGCGTAAAGCTGCTCTTCTATTGATTTTATGCGGCGCTCGATATTTTCAACCGCTTCGGCTTTGCACTTGGGGCACTCTTTGTGCTCGCCCTCAAGATAACCGCATTTGGGGCACACGCTGAAAGTGGGCGTGATTGAAAAATAAGGCAGCGAATATTTTGTGCAGACTTTTTTTATAAATTTTTTCAGCGCCTCGATGTCTTTCACTTTTTCGCCCATGTAAATGTGCATGACGGTGCCGCCGGTGTACTTTGCCTGCAAGGAATCCTGGTTGTCCAGAATTTCAAAAATATCGTCGGAATAATTGACCGGCAGCTGGGAGGAATTCGTGTAAAAAGGCGCGTGGCCTTCTTTAAACTGCGCCTCGTCCGCGCAGATAATGTCAGGATATTCCTGCTTGTCGATTTTGGCCAGGCGGTAGGAAGTTCCCTCGGCGGGAGTGGCTTCAAGATTGTAATTATTGCCTGTTTCTTCCTGGAATTTTATAAGTTTTTCCCTCATAAAAGTAAGCGCTTTCTCGCCGAACTGTTTGCCGCGCGGGGTTCCTATGTCCTCGCCGAACAAATTCAGGCACGCTTCGTTAAGCCCGACGAGGCCGATTGTGGAAAAATGGTTTTTCCAGTACTGGTTGAACCTTTCTTTGACGGAGCGCAGGTAAAAACGCATGTACGGGTATAAATTCCCCTCGGTAAATCTTTCAATTACTTTGCGTTTTATCTCAAGGCTTGTTTTGGCAAGTTCCATAATGTCTTCAAGCCTTTTGAAAAATTCGTCCTCGTCTTTTGACAGAAAACCCAGCCGCGGCATATTGATTGTCACCACGCCTATGGAGCCGGTCAGCGGCGCGCTGCCGAACAAGCCGCCGCCGCGCTTAATCAGTTCGCGGTTGTCGATTCTCAGACGGCAGCACATGGAGCGCGCGTCCTCCGGGCTCATGTCTGAGTTGATGAAATTCGCGAAATACGGTATGCCGTATTTGGCCGTGATTTCCCAGAGCGGGTTTAGTTCTTTATTGTCCCAGTCAAAATCTTTCGTGATATTGTACGTCGGAATGGGGAAGGTGAAAACGCGGCCTTTCGCGTCTCCCTTAAGCATGATTTCAAGGAAAGCTTTGTTCAGCAAATCCATCTCTTTCTGAAACTCCCCGTAAGTCTTATCCGCGTATTTGCCGCCGATAATGACGGGCTGCGTTTTGAAATAAGACGGCACGTTGAGGTCCATTGTCAGATTGGTAAACGGCGTCTGGAAGCCCACGCGCGTGGGCACGTTCACGTTAAACAAAAACTCCTGCAAAGCCTGTTTAACCTCGTCGTAAGTCAGCTTGTCGTAATAAATAAACGGCGCGAGCAGCGTGTCAAAATTTGAAAAAGCCTGCGCGCCCGCGCTCTCTCCCTGCAAAGTGTAAAAAAAGTTTACCACCTGGCCAAGCGCGGTGCGGAAGTGTTTTGCCGGCGCGCTTTCCGCTTTGCCGCTCACTCCTTTAAAACCGCTGACCAGCAAATCCTGCAAATCCCACCCGACGCAGTATGAGCCCAAAAGCCCCAAATCGTGTATGTGCACCGCGCCGCTTGAATGCGCCGCCCGCACGTTCTCCGGGTAGATTTTGTTGAGCCAGTAAGTTTTGCTTATTTCCGACGAGATATAGTTGTTCAGACCTTGCAGCGAATAACTCATATTGCTGTTTTCGTTGACCTGCCAGTCCATTTTTTTAAGATACTGGTCGACGAGGTCCACGTTGAATTTGGAGGAAATTTCGCGTATTTTGGCCCGCTGGTCGCGGTACAAAATGTAGGCTTTAGCCGTCTTATGGTTATTGGAAGTGAGAAGAACGTCCTCCACAATGTCCTGCACGTTCTCGACGGTGGGCAGCGTGTCGGAATAAAGCTGGTGGATAATATTTACGGCGCGTATGGTAAGTTTCTGGGCCGCGTCGGAGCCGAATTCCCCGGTGGCTTCCCCGGCTTTTAAAATGGCGGAGGTGATTTTTTTGGAGTCAAAATTTTGCGTGGTTCCGTCGCGTTTTACTATTTTCGTGATTAAGTCCGTGTTTGGCATAAGCGCGCTTCCTTGGTATTTAATTGCGGCACTTTTTAAATTCTGGCAAAAAAAATTTCAAAATGCAAATTTAGCAATACAGCGCGCGGACGCGGTTTTTTCATTTTACGGACATAGGCCAAAATGCCTATATGGGAATAGGACTTTTGGCCCTTGATTATTTGCCGTTTTCTTATTATCCTTAATGTATATATCTAAGAGGACAAAAATTATTATGAAAAAACATTTTGCATTAGTCCGCGCGGCTTTAAATTTTAACATTAAAGCATGTTTGCTCGCCGCGTTTATTTTTTCAGCCGCCGCGTCTTCTTACGCGGAGCCCGCCAAGAACAAACCCGCGGCGCAGCCCGCTAAAAAAACGCCGCCGGCGCAAACCGTTAAAAAAGCGCCTGCCGCGCAGCCGTTCGGCCGGACTTTTTCCGAGGGCGTTACGAAAGAGCGGGTGTTCGCGCTTACTTTTGACGACGGGCCGAGCGGATTCACAAAAACCGTTCTCTGGCTGTTGAAAACCCACAAACAGCACGCCACGTTTTTCTTAGTCGGGGAGTTTTTAAAGGACTCTGAAAGACTGGCGTTGGCGCTAAGAGAAAAGGATGAAGACCACCTGATCGCAAGCCACACTTTCAACCACAAATATTATGCTCTTACCGACAAACACATTCCCGGCTGGTCAACAAAGTCCGCGGCCGAGAAAAAAATTATAGTCGCGCAACTCAGGCAGGAACTTGTAAAAGATATTGCCAAAACGGAAAAACTGATGAGGGAGAAAACGGGCGTTGTCCCTGTTTTCCTGCGCATGCCCGGCGGCGCGGACGAGGAGTATATACGGGACGTGGCCAAACAGACCGGCAATATACTTGTAAACTGGGGCACGTGCCGCGACGAGGTGGAAGAACAGGTATCCGACGAAGTGAGGGTGAACTCATACGTCAAAGCTCTTAAGCCCGGCGCGATATTTCTGATGCACGACTGCGGCAGCGACGCAAAAATGGCGATAGACATAACAATTTTAAAAGGCGTCCTCTCGGCCGCGGACGGCGTAATAGACGGCAAAAAAGACGGCCCGAAATATAAATCCGTAACCATTGATAAACTGTTGGGCATAAATGTGGACGTAGCCGTCGCCGCTAAAAAGAAGCTGAAAGCATACCAGGACGTGCTGGCCGCAACGGACGTGAACGAGCCGGAAGGGGACTCCATCGCCCAGAAGCTTGATTTGGACGACGACGATATGGGAAATTACTGCCTCCTGCACGACAGTCATACGGACATAACCGTGATAGACGGCGCAAAACTCAGGCGGGATATTGAGCGCGACTATCTGCGCGGCACTGACCTGGGCGTTGCCTCCGCCAACCAGGCAATTTAATTCTTAATAAAAACCCCGGCGCTTAATTTTTTAAGCACCGGGGTTTTTCCGTCCGGCTTAATATATACCGGCTATTTGAAAATAAGTCTAAAGGCCCAGGCGGCTTTAGGTCTTTTGGCCGTTGTTTATTTGCGCGCCTCCCGTATATTGATAATAAGCGGATAATGATTATGAAAAAACTTTTTATCTTATTATGCGCCGCGTTATTTGCGGCTTCTTCCTTCGCTTTTACGCCGGATATGAACGAGATAACCAGAGGCGTCGCGGCGAAAAAAGCGGACAAAGCGCGCCTCAGGAGTGCGTTCCGTAAACAAAAAAGACGGCCTGTTAAAAAAGTTATTAAAGAAATTCCGGAGGAAACGCGGGGGCAGCTTATCCAGATTTTGGACCATATGGAGCAGTATGTCCCGTATTTTGACGACGGCTGCCGTTTTATCAAGGATAACGAGCCTGCCGCGCGGGCATGTTACCAAGGGGCCGTGCTCTTGCAAGACATGATTTCGGAAATGAAAGACGAGCCCGCTTACACAAAATTTAATGTTCTTTATCTTAGGTATTATAAGCTGTGGGCGTCTTACCAGCGCATGCTGTTTATGTTATATGACAAACATGCTTTTATACTTGACGAAAAACGCAGAGTTTTTGAATCGGCGGCCGAAGAACACAATGAGTTGTTCGCGGAAGTGGGCGCAACGGCCGGAATAGACGAACAGATTGATTTGACGGTCCGCAGGACCTGGTAATTTTTTAACTGCACCCGGCGGAAATAATCGTTTATATATATAAGGAAAGGTAGGCCTAAAGACCTATACGGATATAGGCCTTTTGGCCCTTGTTTATTTTGCGTTTTCCCGTATAGTATCTGTAACAAGGAGAAATTGTTATGAAAAAATTTACTATATTAGTTTGCGCCGCGTTGTTTGCAAACATTGCTTCCGCCGCTCTTAATACTAATGTAAAAGAGTTCACCGGGCAGGTTAAAGCAAACCAGCAGGACCAACGGAATCCCGTCGAGCAGGAGTCAAAAAACCGGGATTTTGACAAAGCGTTTGCTGCGGCCTTGTGGGTTTTGCGCGCGCCGGTTTTTGCCAGGCCGGCCGACGGATACAGCGCGGCGGAGGCCGAGCTTAACACCCTGGCGCACAGGGTGGAAGTCGCAAAC
>JGI20166J26741_11618473_pt1 | contig 11526 bp, 7 predicted proteins | sample TergutCu122P5_FD_26741 | JGI IMG/M metagenome (IMG submission 26741) | reverse complement strand
GTTGTGGCTTCACTCTCTCAAGGTCGCACAGCTGCTGCGCAGTGCGGCTTGTTTACATACAAATCAGTCCCGGTCATATTTGAACCACCTTGTACTTACATGTATCATAAGGCCATACTTCAAAATCACCCTTCTAACTAACAGTAAGCAAAATCTACCTTTATAGAGGAAACCACTCTTTTAGAAAATGCAATTTAGAATGGGTGAGTACACACTGCAATTATAGTTAAGATATAACTGTGAGAAAAGTTCCTTGACAGCTTTTACATTTTTATCATGATTTGAGAAAAAAATAATGGTTTAGAGTCTGCATCATAAAACTATCATATTTCATGATAATCATTTGTAAACTTCATGAAATTGCCTCCAGGATGTTGTCTTAAGTCAGCATTGGAAACACTAAATAATCAAAAAGAGACAAAAGATTTTGAAGAAATGTCCTTACAGTCATGTGTCCTATGCCTCCACCACCTGCACTTCGCCTGAATTGCAGTTCTTTAGTGACTATGTTGAAAATATGTATCAGGTTTCCAGATGCAAAAGCAAGTATCTCCTTATCTAAAAGAACCAGGTTGAAATGCCGTTGACAGTCGTAGCCAAAGGAATGGCTATTTGTCCAAATTAAGGTAAAAATATACATGTGATACAATATTTGTAACAAGCACAAAGAAGGATCCTACATAAATGAATATATACTACTAACTGAATATTGTATAGTTTAATTATCAATTTTCTGTATTAATAATTAAAAGGTATGCATCAACCTATTTTTATAACATTTTTTGAGTTCTGTTTGGAATTAAAGTCTACAAAAAGTGCACATGTAAAAATCCAAATCTCAAAATGTGTCATGAGTGTCCAAAATTGTAAATTACAGAATAACTGGGAGAGTTAAAAACAAAACATACAAATGTGTCAACATTTTATATATAAAAATGGAAATTTTTGCAAATGGCTTCTTACAGTAGTTAGTATTAACATTAGAGTCTTTTTAATAATGATGCTGTGTATTGTTATACATAGCAGAATGTTTGGACTCACAAGTGTATTGGCCTTTAATCACAGCCCATCTGTACACATGTACATAAGAAATTTCCTGGGGCTGAGGCGCGGACTTCAGTGTTCAGTAGATTTTATATTAGCCATATAGCTTCACTGGAAGGTTATCCTGGAACCCCAAGTAATTAAGGTGCTATAAGCTATAAGAACAATATGCAAGGGCCTTATTTTATCTAACAACTATCGGTTGTTGCTTTCTGCCACTACTCTGCCATACATATAGACAGTTGGGTGTGTGGACTACGTTACTATGATAAACAAGTCAACAGGAAGTGGCAACCTATATTTATCAGATTAAATAATTACCCCATACGTTGTGTCTGGACCAGCTGTGAGTCATGAATATGTGCCTACACAAAATAATGAATCCTAGCTAGCTTGTTGCCCGAGAAATCCCACGAAAATCCCAATCAAATGCAAAATTTAGATATATCATAATGGAATGTTAATTGACAGTACCCAATTCATATGGTGTTCTCTGATGAGTGGGTTGTGACGTAGAAGGAGACTGATGTAATAATTGACCTCACATGCTTCAAAAGGGAACAGTGAGAGACATATGAAGAAAAATGTTAATAACAATAACAGCATTAATAGAATGTCAGAGGAATTGTTATGTGGGTTATATTCAGCTGTGGTCAGTCTTACTTACAGCCACGTATGGTACCAAGTGATATTCAACAAATTCCCTGGGAAATACATGACTAGTTCAGCCATAACAACATGTTATATAAGTATTATAAAAAGGCAAACTTGTGCTTTTGCTCACCATATAGGCACACAGGTGAAAATATAGGTATGTATAGCTTCATGCCCAGGGCACTTTACCCTGTGAAAGAACCCCACTACCCATTGGACAGCAGTCTGGATGGGCCCCAGAACCAGACTAGATGTTTTGGAATAGCGTAAAGCTTCTTGACCATGCCGGGACTCGAGTCATGTCATATGCAGTAATTTAAAGCGATTCAAAGCATTAGTCTTCGAGCATCATTATTGCATGACGTTCTAGGATAGTGGAAGACACCTGCACTGTCTTCCGGTTGATACAATTGCCCACATTAAAGATTTATGAAATATTCTTGCTTATGATGCTGGTTGTCAAAATGTTTCAGTTTGAGCACTGAGAATACTTGAAATATTGTGTATGTCTCTTGTGTTTATTGGTGAGGGAGCTTAACATTAATAAACAAGAAACGGGGTCATATTTTGAAGTGCGACCATAACCTTCCTCAGTACATTGCATTAAGTTGTGCACCTGGGGAATTTTGTTTTTCATTTCTTTAAAGGTAAATATTTATTGAATACACAGTCATAAAGGGCATTATTTTTACTTGCCAAACGAACTAGAGACACTAAAACTCCACTTTTTTTTTTAAATTAACAACTAAACTCTACTTAAGGACACAAAGTTAATAAATGAAGCACAAAATCCAAATTTCAAGATATTAGGATGCGCCTGGACGCATTCAGCACAGGCCATATGCACGCCTATAGGTGTGACACTGAATGACTCAATCCCTATAGCGAATATTTCTTGTGTAAAGACACGTATTTGTGTTACTTTATCCGTCAGAGAGCAGTAATTTTCTGATTGAAATCTAGCGCTACCAACGCGTTACGCCATCTTTTCGACTTTGTTTTGCGAAACCCCGTATTTCTTTGGACTCCCCCACCCATATCCTGAACACGAAGTCCCTGAAGTGGTATACATCAGCCCGAAAAGCGTCAACGCCTATCAAGTCTCCGAGCCGAACATCACTTATCAGACGGCCTCCGGTGCAAATAAGCTGAACATATATAAAAAGTCAGTTATAACTGGACGGTGTATTCGGCGCGGGAAAACCCGGCTACTCCGGTGCAGTAGTTATAAAATTGGTAACTCTCGTAACTGAAGAGCGATTCAGACGCAGTAATAAGAAGTAGCGGTAAAGTTATCGTATTACAGACCATTACATGCCCTTAGGGCTCCAGGAGATTCAGGCTCCCACAATCGGCACATGAAGGCAGTAAGGTTGTCAGCCCTACGCACCGGCCGCCTTTAACCCCGCCCAATATCCCTGGGACTCATTTCTGTTAGAGGCTGAGTTGACCCCCACGGCCATAGTGCGGCCGTGAGGATTAAGTTGATGAAAAATCCCAATGACACCACCGCAAATTAAACCCGCGGCCTTCCCGCTTGTAGTGCAGTGCTTCAACCAAGTGAGCCACTGCATACCCCAAGCATAACACCTAGAACAGAAAATTAATCTTTCGAATTTCAAAACAGCCATACGGAGCCACATGATTGCTCAAAAACTTCGCTGTTTACCAGTCTACATGGCGTCGTATCCTGTAAGATGTGACTCTTCAACAACACCGCCGTGAGACCCTCAAATCTCACAAAACAAATGGGTCATTTTTGTTTACCCGCTATGTAAGGAATAGATAAAATGTCGAATTTGACACTAGGTGTTTCAAAAGTATGTACCTGGCGAACTATCTGTAAACACTGTAAGTGAGAGGCAGAGATATGCAACGAGAGTGCAAAGCAGAAGTGTAAAGAAAGATATATTAGTTTTTGGTTTCATACACGTTAAAATGGTCTAGAATCACATGAAAGTTTTACAGGTAACCATTGTTGTATCATTTTACTTAAAGACAGTATTCTATACGTAATAGGTAGGTAAATTAATATATTTAAGTACCAAACCTGATATTTCTAGCACGAAAACCAAGGCGAAAGGCAATTTTAGCGTGGCAGGGAAAAATACGGCCTCAAAGAAGTTACTGGTTTTCCAAGATTCATTAATATATCAGAACATATTTCAGGCTCCAAAAATCGTGCTTATGTCGTTTCAGCCTCATGGCCCCGTGCGCCCGCCATGTTGCTGTTACCGACAAGGAAATTAAAAGGAATGCCGTTAATTTGGTTTATAATTGGATAACGTTGACACAGAGAATTGTAAAAGTCGGTTAGGTGGTCGAGAATTTGACGGATCTCTTACAAATAATATACGAGGACGATCTACTAAAGGAATACACAATGTTAGCTAGGGGTGAATTCTGAAGCACCGATTTTAACGACCAAAATACGGTCCTCATATGCCAGTTTAGTCTAATTAAGGAATAGAATATGCATTTATTGAACCAAAATTAACCAGTACGGCACAATGCACAATGTAGTCACATAACGTTAAAGTGTAATTTCGTCTTTCCACGGGGTTTAACACGTATCTTGATCAATGGATGGAGACTGCAATACGCGTCGAAACAAAGTATTTGCTTCAACACACGACACGGCTGAACTCCGAAAGTCGAATCTACATAGTTATTAGACAAACAACTTCAAAACCTAAGAGGTATTGTTTTGTCGGACAAGAAGCAGTGAAGGATACTGGAAGACAAGAATGTCTTCAGGAACGGTACACTTCCTACTTAAGAAAGGTTTCGATAGGAAGTAATTATGATTTAATGTTCCCGGGATTTCTTTGACTTTTTTCACGTCTTCTGTTTCTCTGCTGGATTCTTTACCGTTCCCGTCATCGGCATAGGACTTTCTATCTTCAGGCAAATCTTCAACGTCACTACCCGTTGCGTCAGACATCATGTATCTTCAAAAATATATATTTTTAAAAAAATTCTTTGTCACCCATTACTGTATCGCGACTTGGTTGGTTAACATAATTTTAAACGCACATTTCTCTAGACGTTTAAATAGCGGCTAAGAAGTTGTCACCAATGCGCTGTAAACACATTTGGTTGCCATAGAAATTGTACGACTCTTTCAGGTGTACCAATACAATTAATATTTAATTGCGCATGCAGCCGTTCGTTTATAGCATTATTAACTAAATATAACATCTACGCAATAACAGTCAGTTACATTAAATTATGTACATGTACTTCTGTAACTCCGTATCATGTTGATGATGTAGTGTTAAAAAAAAATCCATGTATCGATTTAAGAGTGACCAAAGAGAAGGATTGGTAGCAATTCACAATCTCGCCTTATCAATCAAATGTCACTGATTGGTAGAATGGCAGTAAGAATCGGAGTAGGAGTAGGATAGGACAATGACAATTTTTGTGAGAGATCCTTGCGGAATTGTTTGTATTTTGGTGACATATGTGGCTGTACTTTACGCCGATTACGTAGTAATAAGATGGATAATTCTACAGACAATGCAAAACAGGTAACATTTGTTATATGGCTAGTTTATATTCGTATGCCGAAAGTAGGTAGTTTGCATTCTTAATTTGTTCTTGACGCATTTGCATGCAAGATCATGTTAAATTAAAAGTGCCCTTAATTTGTAACCCCTGTAAGTAATGTACTCTGTTCAGTGTGACATAGCAGCGTTTTCACCATGATGGTTGATTGATGTACTTGTCTTACGTTGATCCGAATCATTAAGAATATGGAAGTGTAAGTTTCGTACCATTTTTGAAATAGTAAAGTAATGGGTAGTAACACATCCACAAAAAATGTATTTGATTTCAGTTTATGGGGACCATTCCACGTAGTTCTCTTCAATACCATAGTTTTCCTCCTAGGCATGGCACATTTGAAAGCAGTGTGTTCAGACCCTGGAGTTGTTCCTCTGCCTCAAAACAGAGTTGACTTCTCGGACATCCACTCAGGTTCAGTATGACTGTTTATGGTGTTGCACACATTTTAATTCTTATGTTGTAGCTTGGAGGTGGAAATTAAATAGTAGCAAACATGGAAGTTGCAGAGTACTCTCTTGCGCACGGAGGGCATGAACGTTGTAGTCTCACTAACATTAATCTTACCCGTAGTTCACAGTTTTAAGGAAAGTTGGATCACTACTTTTGCCAAATTTGTAAAAGGTGAAGTATAAGAAATACAGTAAACAAACTGAAATGCAGCTAATTATAAACAGAAAAGATATTCATATACAGAATCATGAAACCTAATCAAAGTCTTGTGTTAAGGTGTGAATGAAAAGTAACAACAGGTTTTTGACCATATTGGTCCAAGGAATTTGATGGACTTTTTGGGTATTATTGTCAATGTTTGAAAACCTGACTTTACCATCTGTCATATCTGAGAAAGTGAACATGTGACAGATGCTTAAGTCCTTGAGTGCGTATATAAGAGTACATAATAAAATGTAAAAGTTTTGTAATAGGCATCATACAAGAATGCCTGTAATTGCTCTGCATGTTATACAGTAGTGTTATGTTATTCTACCTATTTTTGCTGCATGAGCCCCAGTTTCAGTATATCAGTAAATTTCGTGAAGTTAATGTAAGTATTTTTTTTATGATGTTAAGCTAATGGTCTTGGAACTTATTTTATTTATGCACGTGTATTTATAGTCCAATAGAATTGTGTGCTGAAGTGTTTCTGTTAGGGTTCTTGTTTAATAAAGGTAGTATGAACAAACTGGAGACCTTTGTTTCAGGCAGGGTCAGCCAATATGCTAGCTTTGCGTTGCTTAATTTCTGAACAGGTTTCATAGTGGCTCTCAGAGGGAAAAATGATATCCTGCAAATAGTAAGGGATGTACAGCTGAATTGTGTTCAAGGATTGTCGTAAGTGAAGGTATAGAAACAGCAGTTAAAAATGTCACTGCATGCATTTAGACAACAGGCCCATTGGTGTACTTTTTGTCATATTCTGTCTGCCAAGTATTCCTTTGGCTGCTGTCTAAACCACTATACCAAACTGTCTGCTTGTGCACATTATTATCCAGCACTAACATATGGCCTTTGAGGGCTTTTTTTAACAGTCAGAAGTTGTGAAAATTTTGTGGCAGTTAATCCAAGCTCTGTTGGTTCAGTGCCACCCTTGTCCTATCTGATCTACTGATCTACTGATTCTAATCCATACTGTGCTAATTCTCTTGCAACTTGTTTCTGTGAGCTTGACCAATAGAAACTCCGTACATCCCTACATTCTAACCACCCATTTTCCATTACTTAGAATGCTGCAAAGCATGTATCCTTGTCTGAGGCCCTGTGCAATATTTAATAACATGCTGTTCTTGGTTTAGTAAGGGACTGCTAGCCCACACCCTACTCCCAAGCTGAGGACCTCCCTTTGTCCAATGTCCATTAGTGCTGATTATTATAGCCATATCTGGTGGGTGTTTCCTCCCCCAACATCCTGCGGATGGACTGTTCTGTGCTAACAAATGCTGCACATAGGCTATCATAATTCACATAAAAAATGTTGTGATGGTGCTTCATTTGTAGCAGGTATTACTGATGATTTTAATCTAGTCATAAGATAATGTTAATTTTTAGTGTTGCTTTTTGTTACTTATTTGTTTATGCAGGTTCTTCTGAATGTCTGCAGCGGGAGGATTGGACTGTATGTACACGGTGCGAAACGTACCGACCACCAAGGGCACATCACTGCCGCATCTGTAAGCGTTGCATCCGTAGGATGGACCATCATTGTCCTTGGTGAGTACTGTATGCTTGAATAAGGAAAGCTGAGTATGCATTTTGATTGTTACTGAAAAAAAAAAAAACCTTCAATGCTTTTGTATTTGAGGCTGTGTTGGATTTTTAAAACTATCTTCCATGTATCAAACTGTAAATATATTGTGTTTATTTGTAAGACTTTGGGATTTGAGAGCTGTAATAATTAGGATGTGCTTTGCCTTTGAACTTCAAACAACTTATGTTCGCATATGAGAATACATGTAACGAAAATTCATTTTATATATTTAGGCAACAAGGAAGGTTACTGCATTTTAGGACATGCTGCATAATCTCTGTTTTATTTTCTACAAAATGCCATTTATTTCATAATTTTATCTTTTTCTGGTCAAATAATACATTCTGCATAAATCATGCACTAAAATTTAAGTACCAACCTGGTCATTTAAACTTCGACCCCTAAATTATTGTATTTGTGACCCTGGTTTCTGTACTTTTGTGGCACAAAAATTTTGTATTACTTACCTACTAAAATTACACAGTTTCAGGTGGTATGTTCATTGCTAAGTTACATGTATTTCACTTGCCCTGTTATTTATATTTATTCATTATGCCATCTTGATATTCTGAGATAGGCTGTCTGCATGACAGAATAGAAACATTCATGAAATTATGTCCGTATGAGCTTTCCTGTCTTCGTTGCCAACATGTATGGCACATCACTGTCTATGTACGCAGGAGAGTAAAAAATTATCCGCATTGTAGGTACATGTTTTGCAATTGGCTACACTGCTGGCTGGGCATGACATGATACACATGGTCTACTTCTCTGCTACCATTGTGGTGCAGGTGTGACCTTGATAGTTTATGTTGTGATCTTCGTGCCATAAGTATGGATGCTTTGCTTTTCATTGGCACCAAAGAAGAGAAGAGGACTTTAATGTGTTTTTTATAGGTCGAAGGTGTACCAGGTGCTGAAATACGCAGAAGCATATCAGTGCAGTATGGGAACAGTGTCATGTTGGAACAGATTGTCTACAGATGGGTCAAGAGGTTCAAGAATGGTTGCACAAGCATTAAGCATGAGGAAGGGACCAGACGCCTATCCACGTTCATTACTGATGCAAACATGGAACAAGTCTGTGATATGATCCTACAGAACAGACAGGTGACTACTGATGAAGTGACACATAAACTGCAAATTAGTCATGGTTCAGCCTATGAAATTAGCCACAACAGGCTTGCCTTCCTTAAAGTCTGCATGATGAGTTGCAAAACAACTCACAGAATTGCACCAAGACAAACTTTTGGACATCTTCAAACGACTTTTGGTTCGTTGTGGTGCTGAAGGTGACCACTTCTTGGAAAGAATCATCACGGGAGATGAATCTTGGATCCATCGTTACGAGCCAAGAGTAAACGCCAGAGTATGGAATGGATACATCCTCATTCGCCCACCAAGAAAAAGTTCAAATGCATCCAACCGCAGGAAAGCTTACGCTGACACGTTTTTTGGACTCACAAGGGCTACTGCTGGAACAAGAGAGGGGTTCAGCAGTGAACAGTGCTGACAACAGTGAGATGCTGTGTGACAAGCTAAAGCCTGCAATTCGAAGCAAACAAAGACGACTACTGTCAGCAGCATTGTGTTGTTACACAACAGTGCCCATCCTCACACTGCTGAAACCCTTTAGAAACTATGCTTTGAGGTTTTGGAGCATTGCCCATATAGTCCTGACCTTACCCCTTTGGACTGTCACCTGTTTGGTCCACTTAAACAAGCCTTAAGACACCGTCGGTTTACCACGGACCAGCAAATGAAGGAAATGGTGCATGCGTGGCTTGTCTCTCAGCCCAAAACTTTTATTCTGAGGGCATAAAGAAGACTGTGCTGTGATGGACAAAATGCATCTCCAAGCAAGGGGACTCTGTTGAAAAATGATGGACTTGTAAGATCTCTACCCTTGTTTTAATAAACGTTAAACATACATTGCAGATAATTATTGACTCAGACTTGTATTTCTGTTCGACTGCCGTGCATCTCTCCCATTGGTTGTCAACCACTGGAAGTACTCTTGCAGGCCTTTTCTGTAAGCTTATTCTTCCTAAGAAACGATATGCTTGTCTGTAAAATGTACTGGCAAATGGCCTAGCATGCCAGATGTTGGTATCTGTGTGCTTGCTGGCTGGCAGTTTTAATGCCCATGTTAAGCTATAAAATTTCAGGCCATCACTAGATACAATTGACATTTAAATCCATCTCCTAAAGGTTAAAACATTATTGGCACTTCAGATTACTACCTGCTACACTGCATTTCATACCCCAGAATGTGACATTTCAAATGAAAGTAGCTGCACGAACTGTCATGGGAAAACTGGTTCCTGAGCTGCACCCAATGAGCAGTTTTTCAGTTGCGTACAGTCAAGTCCATGAAATACAATCATGTGACTCAACCAAACCACACACCATCACGGCCTTGAAAAAAGTATTCTAAACTGTCACCGCAGAGAGAATCTCAAAGTATCTGCCAAGAAGTAACCCAAAGAGAGGTTGGACTACTGTTTTGGGAACACCTGAAATCAGAAGCTTTATACACGTAAGTTGTTCAGAACTGCCAGGTCCAACATGAGGGGGGGGAGTATATTGTTCAGTGTGACTTCTGCAACAGTAGATTTATTTGTGAAGTCTCTCTTCATCTGCGATATTGTGCTGCATCACAGTTTTTGTTTATCAGTCACAGCGATGAAAGGTGAATTGTGGAACATATTACTTGGAGGTGGTGAAAATGTGTTTCAAAACATTGTACTGGACTATAAAAACTGCTTTAACAAAGGTACTTATAAATTGAATGATATTTCTTTTGCAGGATTAACAACTGTGTGGGTGAACAAAACCAGAAGTATTTTATCCAGTTCCTTGTTTATGTTGGTGCTTTGGCAGCGTATGCCATAATTCTGGTTGTAGTTTCATGGGTCGGTGAGTGCCCTGAATGTAGCAATGAGATATCTGTCAAGCAGAGTCGCATGTAAGTTATGTTCTACTTTTCTCATAATTTAACTGATTTACATCTTGATCAGAATTTATGTAGTTGTAGTTTTTATGTAGAGTTGATGCTTGTTTGTGCATCAACTCTCATATTTTGGAGTACATTCATTCAGACTGTTGAATACAAGATTCATTTCTTGACTTTTTTTTAACCCTATTATTAACTTTTATTTAATTTACCACGCTCACCATTCCTTGATAAACTGAAATTGAATTCTAGATTTCAAAGTAAATGCCTGAGGATTATCACAAAATGTCTGTCCACATTTTACCTGGGATAACTTTGTCATTATAGTTACTGGGCTCCATGCTGGCCAACTATGGAGTCAGGATTTTGTTCCCTGCAGGGATGATATAACATTCTTCCACTGTGTCGAGACTAGCTCTGTAGTGTATGCAACCTCCTCTTCAATGAGCAGCAGGTGGCTCTTTCCTGAGACGTAAAGCACATGGGACATGATGCTGACCACTGACCTCCATCTGGTGCTGAGATAAGAACAGAGCAGTACTTGGATTCTCCCATTTCTTTATTTTATGGTGCATAATTAAGCGCAGAGACATGTCCTGTTGGCTCCAGCTGTTCTGTTGCCTTGTCTGTACAGCAGTCTTCAATTTGTTACTATCCAGTTGGTGTAAAATAAAAATCTTTCCTCTCTTCCATATTTTTATTTTTTGCTGTTTTTAGATTGCTACAGTTATGGGTAAATATGGTGAAAGAATAGATGTTGTTTGATTGGTTCATTTCTAATTTCCCCAAGTATGGTCTGGTTGACCTTACGTGGCTCATTTATCCAGAGCAAGACTGTAATATATACAGCGATACCTCGGCTAACGAAGATAATTCGTTCCGGAATCACATTCGTTAGCCGAAATCTTCGTTAGCTGTAACGTGATTTCCCGTAGGTTTCTATAGAAAATCGTTTAATTTGTTCTGGATGCTGCCCACTATTTAAAGATAAGTTTTATAAAATAGTAAAACGCACACTATAAAAGGGCAAAAACTCACCAAAGGCTGAGATGAACAGCTA
>JGI20166J26741_11618362_pt1 | contig 11528 bp, 5 predicted proteins | sample TergutCu122P5_FD_26741 | JGI IMG/M metagenome (IMG submission 26741) | reverse complement strand
GGAGGTTGTGGCTTCACTCTCTCAAGGTCGCACAGCTGCTGCGCAGTGCGGCTTGTTTACATACAAATCAGTCCCGGTCATATTTGAACCATCTTGTAGTATGTTGGGCGTCAGTGTGATACTGCTTTGTAACTTGACAGTAATGTTTCTTCCTTCATTAATGTTCCTTCATCAACGTACAGGGTCAAATTTCACAGCTACAAAACAACAGGAAAACAAAACTTTCTTGTATCCTAATCTTTATGTTTATAGACAGGACAGAGAGCGAGAGAGAGAGAGAAGTAATTCTGAACTGAGTTGTGTCCGGCATTCCGCGAATTTAATCTGCTTATTTTAGTGGCATCAGTTGATATAGACAATCAGAGGATAAAATGCTATGGAATATTTTTTTTGTTTTTGTTTTTTTCTCAGGAATAAGACACTTTGTAATTTATTTCGGTGGAATAATTTTCGAACCCTCCCCAAAAAGTTGTTCCCTCAATTGCGGCACGAAATCTGATAATGACACAAGATGGTCGAAACACGTAGCAGACTAGTAACAGACAATTAAGGATTTTCTCCAAAGATAAAGTGTATATCGTTGATTTTAATTTCTGTGACTTCGTCAAGAAATTCCTTGCCGTTTATGAAGCCTGTACCTTCCCTGCCGTTTTCACATAAGTCCTCTAGTGAAACCCAACCCGAGCCAAAATAAATACAATCCATAACGTGACTCCATATTTCTGTGAGTTCTACTTTAACAACCATCTGCTCGATCCTCCGAGTGACCTCTTCTCTACAGATTCTCCGATTAAACATACGTTTTCATTTACCTCTCCATACGTCCCACATGCCCCATCATCATTAACGTGATTACACTAATAACTTTTCGTTACAGAGTACAAAATATGACGCCTTTTCATATTACCTTCTGCTTGTCTGTCTCTCTCTCCAGCACGTACGGGGTTGCTAGTGTAACTAATATTCAACCAACCAACCAACCAACCAACCAACCAACCAACAAACCGACCAACCAACCGACCAACCAACCGACCGACCAACCGACCGACCGACCGACCGACCGACCGACCAACCAACCAACCGACCGACCGACCGACCGACTCCATAGACTTCAGTCCTTCTTGAGAATCTAGTATTTCCTTAGCTAATCAAAGAAATCCTCCCCCCGTTATAAATGGAACCCAAAAGTACACTGCCGTGTTCACGAAAACGTACCACTAGTCGCTATCCTGAGGGAGATTAGTCCTGTCTACGCCTTCCCAGTCTATTTCTTTCAGATCCATTTTGAAATAATCTTCCCGTCGAAGCCAAGCTCTTCCAAGTGTTCTCTTGACATCAGTTTCTCCTTCAAACCCCCGTACGAATTTCTCTTATACTCTTTTTATCACCACACGATAATAACATTTCCCATATCACGCCGGTTCATCTTTTTAAATCGGAAAAAGCGATTAAAATATTTTCCAGTTAGAAAAAAGCTAGCTCGTCATTATTTCAGTTAATGAATCAGGTGTTCGTTCGGAAATTTTAAGTTTGCAGTTTCCTACTAGCAAAAGAAACCTCGACAGGAATGGGTATACGTAATGACTTTGTACACACCGCCTCGTTTTGAAGAGCAGGGCAGTGACGAGACGTACCAACTTGTTGCAACAATTGTGATTTATTATCATAAACATATATGAATATAATAAAGATACGTATTTATGATATTAAATCACAGTTGTTGCATCAAGTTGGTACCTCTCGTCATTTTCATATATGATGCACGGCCACACATACATCAAATCAGCAGGGCAGTGTTGCGGTAGGCTGTATCGAAAGGTCGGTCATATAGCACGAACCTCTGCCGTTATTAGCGGGCTAGATTAAACAGGAAGTAATCACATACGTAGCCTATCTGTCGCGAATAAGCCGCAGCTTCGTGACTTCGCGTAGCAGCTGTGCGAGTTCTGGGTCTTCGCCAGTTCTTTCCGGGGTTGTGTCTCTTTGCCCCACGGCACGCCTCAGCCCCTGACAACAAGCGAAAGATGTCACTCTCCTGCTCCTGGATAAACAGACAGCAGGTAGTGTACCGTAGCCTGAGAGTCAGAGTGATCTCTGACTTCCAATGGCCAGAATCTGCAAGCTCCTGTCCTAAGAGCAGAATAAATAACATCTATTATATATATATATATATATATATATATATGTGTGTGTGTGTGTGTGTGTGTGTGTGTGTGTGTCTTTTTATACTTTTTTCTAACGGTCCAAATTGACATCAGTCGAGATGAAAATCTGCAGAACAGCCGGGTTCACCCTTTTTGACCACAAAAAGGAATGAAGAAATTCTGGAAGAGCTGAAAGTAGAACCAGTTGACGAGAAACTGAGAAGATACAAAGCAAACTGGCTATGACATGTAACAAGAATGAACAACAAGATGCTGAATTATAGACGAAATGGACGAAAACGACTTGCAAGACCTTTGAAGAGACTATCAGACGAGGCCGAAAGAGGCCTATCAAGGCCTAACTCGTGACGGGTGATGATGATGATTATACATATATGTCAAATTTCCGTCATTAAATTAAAGACAACCATCACGAACAGCCTACGTCGGCACACACTTTGACGATTCCGTAATTACGGAACGTTGCAGTGTGCAGCGATACTGAAAATTTACCTACATCTGTGTGTAGAAGCGTTATCTAGCAATCTAGCCATTTTAAAGATTTCCGCTGTCCTAGGATACGACGCTACGTCACGAGATAAACCAATCTCAACCTTTCGAAAGCAGTTTCTGCATCCATATTCTAGGATCAAAAGGTCCAGGTAGATTAGGACCACAATGACACCCATATATGATAGATTTTTCTAAAGCACGGTTATAAATTTGTATTATGTACATTGTAATTTAAAGACTAATTTAAATGCGAACACATAATTCAGCACCAAGAATCTAAAATCTCTCGCTTTAAGAGCAGAGTTTATTTGGCCTTGCAGAACAGAACTCATTTCTTCGTTTCTTGTGTCCCGGAAAAAAACATTTTATTCATTAGTGATATCCAGTTAGTTATACGTGCTGTGTTGTAGATGTGAAGAGAACATTTGTGAAAAAACACTGCTCCTAAGAAACACGTCGTACATACAATACACCAGGCGATAATTTAGTTTTAGACTATAATAGACACAACACCAAACCGAAGGTCCTGTCTGTTTCAGGAACCCCATGGGGGCGTGCTTGACCGATGGAATATATGCAGCCCAGAGGAGGAGCCTCTAGTTCTGCAGCAGTTTCTCAGGTTCGGAGAGACGCGCGCCATAACTCAGCAGCTACTGCTGGCTCAGCAGGATCTTAACCCGTCCTCCTCCACGTCGTGTTCATCCTCCAGCGAAAGCCGCAACCTGGCGCCAGGATCTCAAATACATCAGCTGAGAATAGATTCAGATATCAAGAAGTTCATAGAAAAGACAAGCAGTCGCGTCACACCTAGTAAACACCAGGAAGGGGACGAGAGGGACAGAGATCGAGATCGCGAGAAAGATCGAGAAAGAGATAGGGACAAGGAAAGAGAGAGATCGTCGAAGTCACTTCAGCAACAACAATCATTCTCGAGCTTGCAACAACTTCCTCACAGAACTCATAAACAACGGCCGGTATCTCCTAGCAGAAGACCATCCCCACCCACATCATCAGCTTCCCATCACATAGCGCACCATCCCCATCATCTTCACCTTGGCCTACACCACGCCACCTCACATCCCAGCCACACAACTCTCCAATCAACTCGGCCACCTCCACCACCACCACCTCCTCCTCCACCACCACCATCTATGTCTCCACTTCAGAAACAAGCTCCGGTCAACTTGCTGAAATTGCCTCCAACGTCCCTTCCGTGCACAACTTCCTCGCCTCCTAGCAGCATTAGCAGCAGTCCTCTCAGCGTATCACCGCTCAACCGGCTGCAAAGTATGCAGCCTTTCGACTTCCGTAAGATCGGTGGCTTCCATGGAGCAATTGGAGGAGGTCCGCGAGGAGGCAGCGGAAGTCCAGAACTTCAGCATCCCCAGGTGCGAAGAAGAATATCGGACAATTCGGACACCAGTCCCCCAGGTCTCATGAATCTAAGCATAACCAGCCCTACCTCCCTTTGTTTACCACCACCCCCACCTCCCCCTCCAGCATCGACGAGTTCTGCGCCTCCTGTCAGTTTCAACCACTCTGCAATGGTGGCAGCAGTTGCTTCAGCGGGGCCCCTAGCAGCCGCCAGTCTAGTAGCTTCAACGCTGCCTGGTCTCATTTCGTCTGTTCCACCGCCAGGAAGCAAGTCTCCGTCAGCCGTGGGAGCCGATTTCATATGTGGAGGAGGCAGTAGTGATTTTGGATCTGAAGATGATGACGATGATGAGGAAAACTCTCACAGTGCACTTAATTTAAGCAGAGATGGTGCTACTATGAAGCCTAGACAGCGCCATGGCCATATACGGAAAGCCATGACACCTATGAAAAGACAGTGGGGATCTGGGACAGAGCTGCCTCTTAATTTGGGCACACAACTCATAAACCCTACAACAGGCAAAAAACGAGTGCAATGTAATGTGTGTCTCAAGACGTTCTGTGACAAAGGCGCGCTCAAGATTCACTTCTCTGCTGTGCATCTCCGCGAGATGCACAAGTGTACAGTGGAGGGCTGCAACATGATGTTTAGCTCACGTCGCTCTCGCAACCGACACAGTGCCAACCCTAATCCCAAACTCCATTCACCACACCTTCGGCGTAAGATTTCTCCTCATGACGGCCGCAGTGCCCAGTCTCATCCCATATTAATCCCTCCTCCTTCTGGCCTGTCCCTATCGGCAGCTGCAGCTGCAGCACTCAATCCCCTATCCTTCAGCCCGTTTCCTCTCCTTACTCCACCTCCTGAACTACGGCATCAAAGTGCGGCTGCGGCCCTTTCATCCCTGGAATCAAAGCAGAGTCTCGACTTGAGTATGCACAGGTACGATGATAACCGTAACAATACGACATCGTCGGACGAGACGCCAACGGCACTGAATCTAAACAATCACCATACGGATGATGATAATGACGATGTTTATGACGACGATGAAGATGGGATCGTTGTGGATGGCGGTGCCGATGACGATGAGCCAGAAGTAAATGAAGAGAGGCACGCAAACGGCAGCCCAGAGAAAGACGATGATTGTGGTACACTGGTAAAACGGGTAAAGTTGTCTGAGTCTGATTTGGACGAAATGACTAGCAATTTAGACAGCAATGAGGATTCCCTCAGTGTTGTTGATACTCACAGCTTAAAGGAGGAAAACGGGGCAGAATGTGCCGTTTTTACGTCAAAAAGTGTTAGAAAACGAAAAAACCAAAATCCTACGCGATGCGCTATACCATCAATGATGGGGCATAACGATCTCATGTCAGACGAAGACTCGTCAAATGACGTGTTTACTGCAGCGACGCCCGAGGATAGCGCAACGGATATGCAACAGTGTATGACAATGGAACAGCAACAACACCAAAATCAGCAGCACGAACAACAACAACAACATGAACAGCAGCAGAATCAACACCTAAATCAATCGCACAAAGAACAATGTTCAGATCGGCCTGACTTTGATGAAGCTCCGGAGAATAGCAGGAGGGTCACTGGAGACGCAGAAATTGTGAACATGAACATTGATGAAGACGAGGCTGACCCGGCTGCAGAAGGAGGAATCAACCCACTGGATAAAGTGCGTGATGAGGTTAATGAGAAAAAAAGAAATGAAGTTAAGGTTGAAAGTCAAGAACGAATAGAGGAATCAGGACGAGACGATTCTAGTGAAATTAAAACAAGTTTAACTCCTCTCATTCCAGCCGACAAGTTGAAGAAAGAGAAGTCGCAATCGGAAAGGATTGAAGGCGAGGACTCCGCCGCAGCTTCTACGATGGGGGGCGAAGAAGAACAGAAGACAACAAGGGCTCCAAGTTCAACAGGAAGCCACAACAGCGATGAGTCACTGGACTCATCGCATGCTTTGCGACAGCTGGAAAGCCTGTCACACGGCCACTTTGGTGACCTGATGCGGGGCGGGTGTCTCAACTTGGGACAATCCGCGTCGCCTCTCCTTCATTCACAGCACCAGTTTCCTTCCTTGGGTTTCATGATGGGCACTGGGCCGCCGAGCCCTGAAGGTTCTTCCGTCACGTCCAACGGACCTGATTCACCTTCAGAAGACGGCAGTCAGAATATGTTCTTTCATGATCCTGGCGGTTTTATAGGAAACTTGGATGTACCCATTGATAAGGACAACCCACGTCGTTGTACCGCTTGTGGTAAGATCTTCCAAAACCATTTCGGGGTAAAAACACATTTTCAAAACGTTCACCTAAAACTCATGCATAAATGCACAGTAGAGGGCTGTAATGCGGCATTTCCATCAAAGCGAAGTCGTGATCGTCACAGCGCTAACCTTAATTTGCACCGCAAGTTGCTTTCAACTTCATCATCTGATAAATCTGGTGGTGGCCTCTTCCTCGAGAAGTCACCATTTGCATCTTTGACAGGCAGCCCTTCATTGCACAGCGAGTTCCTTGCCCGTCTCTATGCTGAATCCCAATCACTTCCTCTTAGTCTAGAAGCTTTCAAGAGTATACCCCATTCTCATCACCTTGGACCTCCCCCACCACCTGGAAGTTTAGCAGAGCAAATGCTTATAAACGGTGAACGAATACCACCTCCACACCCATCACTGCTATTGCCTCCCTTGGGCAGTCTTGCAGGTTTTCCTGGTCTGAATAGCTTCACCAGTCATCTTTCATCTCCAGTCGCCACAATGTCTGCAGCTGTGAATGGAACAAATTCTTTAACTGAAAGGAAAGATCAATCATCAGGATCAAACTCCCCAAATTCTCCTGCTTCACCTCCCACAGACCATGTGGCAACTTCACCTAGTGCGGCTCCAAGCAGTGCGCCGGTTTCCCTGGTGTACAGTGTTGAGGAGGACATGCCGATACCGGATCGTGAAGGATTCCTGCCATGCAGCTTTTGTCGCAAGTCGATGCCAGATGCTGGAGCGCTCAAGGAGCATTATGAACAACTTCATTTAGGGGAGATGTATCGTTGCACTGTGCCAGGCTGTGATAAAGTGTTTAGTTCCCGGAGCAAACGGAACCTTCACAGTGACAACGAATCATTGCACAATGCAGTCCAGCAGCGCACATCAAGTGATAACTACTCGTGACACAGCGGGGCATTCCTCCACCGCTATAACTCCCTGGTTCCAGCATGGTGGTAGGCGAATTAGTCTCTGGCATTTTAATTTAAACCAATGTATTTATATTTTGGAAACAGACCACCAAACACATTGCTAACACTGACCAATTCTGTAAGTGAACAGTCTCTTATCTTAAAGAAAAATCAGCATACACCTGGGGTATGTCTTGAAATTACTACTTTCCCTTTTCAGTATGGTTTCAGGGATAAGTTAAGGTACTGAGATAATAGACAGCTCATTTAAAATAATCAGACATTTATTACAAATCATCCTAAAAAAGAAAACAGTCCAGTCCCACATGAACGTTAGGTTACAATCTATTCTAAAATTCAAGTGAAATGATTTTTTAATGAAATAAAACATTGCCACTGTGGCAGCATGATGACTGTTGTGTTGGTTGTTAGTTTTGTAAGTAAGGTGTATTTCAGAGCTTCTTAGAGTTTCAATGTTCAGTTCAGTAGCTGATAGCTGGTGAAGGCTGTTAGATGAATGTAAATTATCACAATTTTGTGAAAAAAAATGCATATTACAGCAAAGACTGAGAAAATAAAACGTGCCCAATAGAACTTCAAACAAACCACATCCCTTGTCTGCAAATAATTATGCCAGAATTGTATTGGGCATTGGTCTAATGCAAAAATGAAAATAAGATAGCTGTGATTATTTGCTTGTATGAAGAAGTAGCACTTTACTGTAAGCTCTGACTTGTGTATTATTTAATCTAAATGATAATAAAATATCAAGTGCAATAAGTCAAAAGTTTTGGGGCCCAATTAAGGTATATGAAAACAGTGCATCATTGAAGAGGGCTGTTAAAATGTGTACAGTGACATTTCTATGTGTATGTACTCTTTATGTGATACACAAAATACAAAGTTCGTCATGTGAAGAATAACTGTGCTGGTGAATTCACTGATTAAGCAAACACTTTCTATAAACGCTCTGAATGTTGAAGCCACTAGACAAATTTAATGTCTTTGTATGTGTATAGGTGTACAGGTATGCCACAATTTTGAACTGGAAAAATACTAACAAATGTTTTCCACGCACTGAAATGTTTATGTAATACTGATGAGATGGATGTCTGTCTTATCGCCTTGTATACGACTAGTTATACTAAAGGAGATACATGATTTCTTTGCCTCTTAAGAGTAAATAAATTTAGTCTAATACTGTAAAGAATTACACTGCTCGGGTCAAAATATCCTGTCGTTCATGTAAGTTGAATATTGTTCAAGTTCAAACTGTGCTCATGCACATACATTTTAATTTATAAGTAATACTCATCACAAAAGTATTGAACAAGTTCTTTTATTATTATTATTACTATTACTATTATTATTATTATCATCATCATCATCATCATCATCATGTTGTCCCTTTTTAAGGACAACCTTGCCCACAGCCGCAGATGTGGGATATGCAGTGTGTTATGTCAATGTGAATATACAACCTCGCTTTTCAATTTAATTATTTTAATTTCTTTCCTGATTGTTAATTGAGTTGTTAGGTTCTAAAGAACAAGGTGTCATATATTTCACCATACTGTGAGAAGAAACTATGTCACACCACAACAGTTAACATAATGACAAGGAAAAAAGTCAGTGCAATATGATAGTTTTTTCTCAACATGGGTCACCAACCCTTTCAACAATTTTAAGTTTAAAACAACATTTCTCTTGTAGGCTCATTGAAAATTCAAGGTATTGTAATCTACCCTCAGTGTTATGTGTCAAAAGGGTTATTATTCAAATGTCAAAAGTGTTACGGCTAAAAATCTTATTTCAATTTTTATCTTTTGAATTATTATCTATACAATGCAGTGATAGGTGATATGGAAGGGGTGATGCATCACAAATTGAGGGTGTACACGGGATGCTGATGGGCATCAAAGCATTAGTTCATCAGATTATGTATTAAAGGAGTTGTATCATTATTTAATTAATACCCGTTTCCTTTATTTCATAATACTAAATACCGTTAATTTGCATTATCTGATCACCAGTGAATTTTTTTAAATTGTATTCCATGTAACACAACCAACACTTATTGAATGTACATTTATTACATATTTTACTGTATTTGGTTCTGGCAGTACCGATCTAGAGAATTCTGTGTTCCACTATATATCATAATAAGCAAATGAAACAAGTTTCTTCTTCAACAGACCTACTTTGTTTTTCAAATGAATACAGAAAGCAAACTATAGATTCAGAAAATTTATTTCAAAATAATCTTTCTATGAGATAAGAATCATTTTAAATGAAATACACATAAGTAGCAACAAACCTATAAGAAATATTTTTATATTAAGCAAACAGGTGTTACAAAAGCATATATTTCCTTCTTTCCACTGTTTCCTTCTGGTTCGGTAAAAACTCAGTTTCATGTTTTGTGCACCATCACTAATTCATAAGTGTTGTAATTTTGTTCAAGATAAGTGTGTATTTAACTGTAATGAACATTACTGCTGCTGTGGGGTGAACCAAGAGGCAATATCGGACATATATTCCTCACAATATTCAATTACTGTACAGTATATCGACTTCAGATTTATTCGTGTATGACTGAACGAAGAAAAAAACTGTTACAAAATACATTGTACATAATGCAAGTACATAAAATTACTATACCAGTGAAATAAAGATTGTGTTTGTATAAAAAATTTGTGAGGTTTAAGATATGATAATATTAATATGCGAGTTCCACTGCAAATTTTCCTTTCTTCCCTTCAAAATCAAAACAATTTCATCATCAAATGGATGTCACCAGGTTTATATCATACTTATGGCAGGTGATGAAAGGCTCAATTTGAAGCCAAGTGTACATAATCCTGATAGTTATTGTAAATGTGGAGCATGTTTGTACTGCCGAGAATCCCCCAATCACCACCACTACCACCACCAACATCCTTGATTATATCTGTGACACTCAGCTCCAACTCCAACTTATTATTGTTACAATAATTATATTATTACATACTACATGACCTGTGCTGTGACAAGTAAGTTAATGTCATGATTGTAAATAAAGAACAGAAGTCGTCATCTCTGAAAAGCGTCTTTATTAATGTGTATCCACTTACCAATTAACTCCAATTATTTCTTCTTAAGCCACATCACACATTTCCTATCCAATAACCAATTTATAAACACTGAATAAGCAAACCAAACGTACAAGATTCATCCGAAATTTCTCCCTCAAAGCTAACTCGGTGTGAATTCAGAGTGACGGTGGTATAAAAATGCAAGAGCTAAAAGTTCGCCTTATAACCTACCATAAATGCAAACAGGGAGAGTAGAGGTATAACTTTACTCTATCTTTGGCCTCAGCGTTACATGTAGTAGGTGCTTAAAGCCATGCCCCGTCTGTTTTATTCCCGGAAATGACCCGGAACGCATTGTATAGGAAGCTGGGTGGGCCCCACGGCCAGCAGCACGGGTGCGGAAAGTCTCGCCCGCAACGGGATTCGATCTCCGGACCGTCCAGCCCGTAGCGAGTCGATATACAGACTGAGCTATCCCGGCCCACCAGTCAAGGTACTAAGACCCAGAACACTTAAAACGACAATGTGTGTGTGTGTGTGTTTGCGTGCGTGGCACTTAGACCTATGTGGTATCTGGACACAGCTCAGAGTGCAGGCTGGTCTCCTACCTCTTCACATGACGCCAGAGAGATCCAGTTCCGGCGACGCGTTGTGCTCAGAACGGTAGATGACGGACAAAGTCCGCCAACGAAGCAGTAAGATCCAAAGAAAAATATACAAGCGTTAGAAAGCGTTATGAAATTTCACGTGTGTAAAGTGAAATTAGCAAGCCACGTCATAACTACCATTTCTTATTATCTATCGCCAACGCCACCCATCAGGTACTTCAAACACACACAAACTCTCCAAAACAACGTCGATTTCGCCAATGGTAGAGAATAAATAATTACAAATGTCCAACATGTTTTTGGCTTAAAAAACTGGACCTCATCATAACTATCACAGGGTAAAGAATAACATGTGGATGACAGAACAACTTGCTACATACTCGTGGATTATATCACATTCTAACCTCTGCTCAAGGATAAGACCAACGATAACACTAATTTACAGACACACCTCACTTCCCGTTGCGATAGTGACAAATATGCAGGTTGCTAGGATACACCCTACAGTTAATTTTGTTTTCCACAATCGATAATATACAAGGTGGTTCAAATATGACCGGGACTGATTTTTATGTAAACAAGCCGCACTGCGCAGCAGCTGTGCGACCTTGAGAGAGTGAAGCCACAA
>JGI20166J26741_11618140_pt1 | contig 11529 bp, 5 predicted proteins | sample TergutCu122P5_FD_26741 | JGI IMG/M metagenome (IMG submission 26741) | reverse complement strand
TTTTTAAAAATCAATGGTGCAAGTCGCCTGTATGTATTATGTATGACAAGTCTGATATCATGTGAATGATGCATGGACAATAAAATATCTATCTATCTATGTTATGTATGCAACTTTCGTCACCAATGTTTCCAGTCCACGCCAAAATCCAAATGCCATCAGTATTGCATTAATTGACGCCCAAACTCTCCGGCCACCAAACAAATGTTATACACGGCCTACCTAAAATGCATCACTTAAACCACAAACTATAAAGACTTAGAATCATGAAACAGTTTGAACAGGGCTATACACCAGAACTCAAATACATCATTCCGTAATCGAATAGCCACTGACAATTCAACTATTTCGATTTCTAGATCATAAGCATTCTACTCCCCTGACCCCACTCTATTGAACCACTCTGATAACATGTAATTTTTAACACAAAGTAACCAACATATAGAATTAAATGTTACTGCGTCTAACGCGCCAAACTTCAACCTTGCGACTCTTCACATCACGTGGACTCTGTTCCCACAATAATTTTCAATCGAATTGACAACATATTACCTCAGATTTACGATATAAATGTCCTGGACCTTCAGCACGAAAGTATATCACAACTCCATCTTCTCACATCATCTGACACATCGTGAGCGAAAGATCAAGAAACGTATGTGGCAATACATCCAATAAATTCTACACGTTGAGGTTACAGAATACCCTTATTTCAGGTACCTAACGTGTTGACACTGGTCGTCATAAGAATTTCGATTCCGCTGCATTTCGACTCCAGGAAGGCCAATTGTCACACACGAAAAGTAGCGAGGGGTACGCAATTTTTACTAGTGACAACATGCAAATTGGCGACAAATACAATGTGTTCATTAAATAATCAGCTTCAATTTAGACATTGTGGCAACCCAAAGAAATACACAATAGGTACTCATTAAAATAACGTATGTATTTATAGAGTAATTTATGTATTTTCAATCTGGGATTCATTTCATAACACAGTCAGCCGCTAAAATTATAGTGTCCAAACTGAAGGTCAGGATAGCATGGTTAGCAATCCGGCTTCGTACTCGATAGTTCTGGGTTCAACCCCAAGGCCGGCTATCCAGACCGAGTCTTTTCGTGGATGTTTTCAGTCCCTCCAGCCAACATCCTGGATAATACATGAAATCAGGACACAGTAGCTTCAGCTCACAATTCATTACCCACTATTCAGCCTTACATTCTCCCCTATTACCTAGCAGATAAGTGAAATAGTAAATAAATAAACGAAGAGTGAAAGACAGCGTTGTTCACGTTCACGATATGGGGTCATATGAGGGGAAGTGAAATATAGTTCGACTCATTCTTAACCTTGGCAATACATGGAATGAGTAGTCAAATTGACTCCCTGGCCACTTTGCCCCTGGAAAGAAAACCCCGTAAGCATTGCATAGAAAGTTGGGTGGACCCACAGCCGGCCTAGATATTTTGGAAAAGACAAAAATATCTAGGCCATACCAAGAATCGAATTCTGAATGCACTAGTCCATAGACTAGTCATTATAATGATTAGGCTATCCCGGTTGCCAAGTGACGTGTAATGTTCCGTAAACGATTACAAGGAAGTCGCCGTGGCCTACACTGCAATTTGCTTCGAGGAGCCGAAGAAAACTACAAAAAAAAAACAGGGTAGCCTATGTCAGATGTAAAATTCGAAATGAGGGTCTCTAAACTACAAAGCAAGAGATCTCACTACACAATCGCGATGTTCCTGAATTGGCATACAGTCTGAAATTCAAACCGACACCATCTGTTAGTATAATTAACTACCGACATGCAATACATCAGGAGTGTACATATCCGCGGCGCCAGGTTGCCCGGGCAACTGAACTTCTCTCGGTGGGGCCTAATACTTTGGGTCGTCTTTATGGGACTTACTTCATGTCACTATTCCGGTGCCCAGAAATATCAGGTGGTATTTAGCCTTGTGGAAAATTTATGCACTCTTGCATTAAGTGTTTGCTTTCAGGTAATATCGAAATGTGTAATTGCCCTTCGTGGTTGTTAGACGCCTTCTCAAACCTTGCGGGACATCGATCAACTCGGTACGTCTGTCTGTACTCATGAAACACCTCGAAACAGCAGAGCAGATCTTCGCGATGTTTGATACTCGGGACTTTAAAATATTTGTCTATACATTCCAGTTGTGACTAAAATCGGACAAAAATAAGGGACTTATTCACTAACACCTTTATGCCGCTCTGTATGTATTTCGAGAACAAGTCGTTAAATACCTGTAGGAACCAAAAAAATATTCTGAACAAAAGCTGTAGAGGAGAATGAAACATGCATTTTATGCCGAAAGCATTTTCCTTGTCAAGTCTAATACTTTTCTAAATAGTTAAATGTTACGCTTTGCATTATTGGTGGTTTCCACCCTCGTGACTCTAAATTGTACGACCTTCCGAAATACGAAGCCTTATAGTTTGGTAGAAACTCACAGGCGATTCAGAGAATGGTTGCAGGTTTTTCTGGACGGTCACATCATTCAGACCTCGCTATATATACGACGGTATATCCCTGAGTATTATTATCTCTATTTCCTTTGTTTTACATGCAGCCATCAACACCGGTCTTACGAACGCGTACCAAGACTGCCGAACAATTAACACGCGCCTTCGTACCACACGCAAAGATCACACAAGTCTTTTGTTAGTTTTATACCTCGCATCGTGGTACGACAGGCTGTTAGCCTCGAAGAGAGAAGAGTGTTGACACACTTTTGCCTTGAAAGTGTAAGTTTTACACGAGTTGTACATGATCATGAAAAAGTAGGATTCAAGAACAGAATTTCTGAGGGCGAGAAATAGACCCCGTACCCAATGTGTAGGGTCTGGTGGGCACCGGGGCCGGTCTGGACGGGGCGGAAAATCTCGCCCCGCCGCCAACCGGGATTCGATCCCCGTACCGTCCAGCCCGTCGCGAGTCGCTATGCCGACTACGCTACCTCAGCCAACGGGGTCAATAATACAAATAGTTTATAATGTACATATAGCCAAACTGTAGTACGGGCGCCCTGGCTGCTCTTGGCTTTCCTGCGTTAAGGTTGGCAGCTTATCGCGAATTTCGGGCAAGACAAACGATAGATTCGCTGCGTAGTTTAGTATTCGTATCTTCTCTGTGTTTTGTCATGGAGAACCTTTATTGTGCAGAAATAGCAGCAGTTGTGTAGTTGAAAGTATGATGTTCTTAAACTGTCCTGTCTAAATTACTGGTAAGTTGTGATTTGTATTGTAGGCCTCGGTAAAGTACGAAGGTCCGGACGGAACGCGGGTAGCCTAACTGTTAGAGTATTTGCGTTAGGCGGTTAGGTGATAGAAGAATCGTGTTTCCATTCCCAGAAGAGACAAGAGATTTTTTTTTTTCTCTTGGTCAAAAGGTCCATGTCGTCGGCTCTGGGGCCCACCCATTGCCATATCTAATGGGTACCGAGAACTTTTGCGGGAGCTAAATCAGCCGGGGCGTGAGGCTGAATACTCTGTAGCGCCTAGTGCCGATTTTAAGATTGCATGGGGTTGTACATCTGCTCCCCGATATGCCTTCTTTGTGTCTACATGGCCAAGTGTGCCTTTACCTCTTAATGCCAAGCTTAGTGTGGTTTAGGGATATTACCATTCTCAGAGTTGAACAGGTGGCTGAATTGCAGGTTCTTTTAATCGCGGAACGACATAAATTAGTAGAAATTCCAGTGTTTGCGAAAATAAATTCGCCAAGGTTTGTCTTGCACATAGTGCTTGAGAAGACCCAGTTTTTGAGGTAGCAAGTATGGCAGTGCCATTGCTTTTTGCAGGTGTTTGCTGTATTAAAAAAAAAAAAAGGAAAGAGGGATTTATTGAATTATTATGTCTGTATGCACGTTCATATATTTGCGCCCTCTAATGACATTTGAACAAACTGGTGGATTTTCATTAAATTTGGTATGACGATTGTCCCATCGCAGTCAACTTCATACTTATGGTTTCCAGCTACTGAGTATACCATGACTATCTTGCAAAAATCTGAGGTGGTAACAGGCATGGCATTGTTGGATGTAGGAGCATGAAATGTGAGATTGAAGAGCAAATAGTTATTAAGGCCACTGTGTGCAGGTAATAGAGTCAGAACACATGCAACCCCATGAAATACATACAGTGTTCTGTTTGAAAGTGAGAACTGATGACATCATAGCCACACTTGTAGGAAGACAAATTAGACAGATATGTACAAGTTCAGTGTGAAATAATATTTTTGTTTCATGTATTAGCTCGTGGAGTAAATAATTTTAATATCCAGTGTGAAATGTTTTGCGCTTGTGTTAAAATTACATATATGGCAAAAGTGTGAACTTTTTATGTTTTATCAGAAGTAGATAGAAGTAATATTGAAGTACATCACAATATTGTGTAATTATTAACTTAGAGATTTTGCTGTTACCTTTACACAGATTAAAATTTTAAAGGGGTGTACTTGTAATGCTCTTTTCAGCACTTCCTGTTTTGTACTAGAAGTATGACTATGCAACATTGAATCAGTAATTTTGAATGTATTTAGAGTTACCAAAACTAATATCAGCTATACTATGATGGTTTGCATTTTATTTTCTCACATTGGGCTATTTGCATTATATTTCGTCTATAATGTAGTAGTATAGTGTACTTGTTTGGACAGAAGTAAAAATTTTATACCTGTATAGTGTTGACAGGGACCACTTTATCTTTCTTTTTAGTAAAAATTATAACGATTCCTTTCATCTTTAGATTATCTTTGCCGTACTCAATACATATAATAGCATTTCTTTGTTCCAGTGACATTGTCCAAAAGATTGTGTAAGAGTTTAGTTTTTTTCAGTTACCATTTTGCATGTGTTAGGGAATGATGAACAGTGATTCAGTGGTTTGAAAAAGCATGAGAGTGGACAGCTGCTTAGCAGCAAGGTTGAGAAATTGTTTTCCATATGTGTAACTGTATTGAAAGCAAAACTTCTGAGTAAAATGTAAGTTGGAATGTCAGTGACACAGGTGAAGCCACAAGCATGTCAAGAGATCCATTTTTATAAAAGGGATAATGTCTCTGCATTAAATTTTAAGGTATGCCATTTGTTTTCATTTCTTCATGTGAGGGGAAATAAAATGACTGCCTTCTGTGTTATCACACTATTGCCATAAGAACGCTATATCCTTCTGATTATAGACAGGCCCTTTTGCACTTCTCTCTTGTTAAAAATTAAGTTTTATGTATAATACATTAGGCCTAATACAATTTACTCTGATTTTCATATTGTGACTTGTAGTTTTTTTTTATTGTAAAGGCGTTTACACTTCATAGTATGGTGATTAACTATTTTGATTGGGAATTACTTCATTTAATGGACAAGTAATGGGTAATGATTGTTTTCATGATGTATGAGAATCTGTTTTGCCCATATAAAAAATGCTTACAAATTATGAACACTAATTTAGAGGGAATCTTCATCATTCTTGCTTCATACAAGTGAGACTTCATTGTAATGCAATTAGACATTGCAATCAATTAATAAATCAGTTATTTCTGTTAACACAGTACCTGATGGAAACGGAGTCTACACCACTTTTAGCGCGGCCAGCACCATGGGATCCTCGACGGAGTACAATCGCAGGTGGTTTGGTACTAGTGACCCTAACATTGGAACGCCTGGCATTTTATGCTTTAGTAGCCAACCTTTTCCTCTTTTTAAGTCTGGGAGGATGGTCTCCTCGTGGATCCATGACAGCAGTACTTGCTTTGGTAGGGATAGCACACTTTTCTGCTCTTGGAGGAGGATGGCTTGCTGATGGATTGGTAGGTATAGAAGTATCATTGTCACAAATTACTACTATAGAAAATTTTCATGTGACCTTATTTTCACATCGTCAGTTCTTTGGTAGTTTAATTTGAGGAAGTTAACACAAGTTTCTATACCTATGATTTGTTATATTACAGTTTTTTAATTCTGCAAATTACAGTTTATGGCTCACCTTGTCGAAGTTGAGCTGGGATAGGAATGTGCAGTGCAGTAATGTCAGAGCTTCTTGCAAATTGTTTGGATTCTCAGGCAGAAAAGTTGGACATTGCTTCTGCTTCGTTGTACAGCTCACATTTGGACTGCTAGTGTAATTAACAAACCTGTTTGTTGGTAAACACAATTAAAAAAAACTGGATCCAGGTTACAGCAGATACTGGAAATGCCCTCTGCCCTCATTACTGTCTTTGTCGTTGTCATTATCATCACCACCATCACCACCACCACCACAATCATCATAGTTATCACTGGTAGGGTGATGGTGGAATAACTTGAAATGGTGAGTGGTCACTGATAAATTGGATGAGGCTGGTGCTAGGGTTGCACACCATCCTCATAAATTTCCCAGATGTTTTGGATGGAAGACTGAATTTTCAAGTTTTGTGTTCATTCAAGTTTTGCAAAATACCTTGAATTTTTGAAGATAAATTTTTTGCCAGAAAGTAAACTGCCTTCAGAGATACTGAGAATGAACGTATAACAGAGAATATCTGCCATCTTCTATTTATTGGTTGAGCTTTATTTATAATGTGTTACTCTGTAGGTTTTTTAATAATACTTTCTGTTCAAATCGCCATGGTCCTAATACAGGGAAAGAGAATCCAACACTTTTTCCTGAGTGGCTGAGTCGTTTGAAGGATGCTGTAAGATGTTTGCCCTGTACTATTCTTCACCACATGACATGCATTTACTATTCTGTTCTACAAAGTATGGCATTCATATTTTGCCTAGAAGCTACCAGCAGTGTATGCACCACCTTCACAGTATTAGTTTTGGGTTCTTGTTTGTTTTGTTTTGTTTTGTTTTGTTTTGGCACTCCCATACTTAACCTGTGTGAAGAAGCAGAATTGTAGTCATTGAAGGCAGTTCTTTCTCTTGGACCTGTGTTACTATACAGACAGACATGTTCGTTTTTTAATATTAGATGATGGACACAGTTTGCATGCTTATTAATTTTAAATATAATGGTGTATACCATTGTCAAAACGTTGAACTGACTGAGATTTGAGATTGTTGCAGTGGTGAACATTACAATTGTAGTCTTCAGGGATGTGAGTTATTTACTCTGGTAGATAAGTACCTGCGTTATGGAGGAACCTGCAGCCCCCATCTTCAGGATAGCGGAAGCTGTAGGCAGCATGTTCTTACTTTCTCAGCTATTGCTCATTGTACAAAAATGGCCATATATAAAATGCATATCTTCTGAAACTTGTGTGTTTCATTCAAAATGTTTCCTGTTATGCATCTAAGAAAATAGAAGAAAAATAATATTTCCTGTCAACAGTGGTATTTTCGTACTCTGACGTGTAGTATCTATCAAACAGTAGTATTGGTTAGTTATTTGAGCAGTAGATCTTTATCGACAAGAAATGAACATGTAAACTGCTGACATGCCAGATGTTGATGTCATATGAAAGGAAGATTGTGCAACTGTTTGTGCAGTGTAAAGGTGCCCATACACGTACGAGTCTGGCTCGCGAGTCCGCCTCAGGAAGCTTGACTTGGGAGCCAGGCTCAGATATATTTATATATATTTCCGGCTCGTGACACTCCACACACGGACGAGTTTGACTCATTGGAACCTGAGCCCAGCCGGACTCGCAAGCCAGACTCATACGTGTATGGGCACCTTTAGTGCGTGTTTATGCTACCCATTTGGAATACCATTGAATACCATATAAAACTTATTTTTTGCTCTAAATATATTTATTTGCAGGTGGGTAGATACTGGGCCCTTGTTATTGGTCTGTCTCTCTATGTGGTTGGATTCACATTGCTAACAACCATGGCTAGTGGTTTCCTCTGTCATCGCACTCCTGCCTCACCATCCTGTGTGCCTGAAACATATGGCATCTTAATTTGTGTGGGCATTGCTGGAGGAACTGTGCGTGCCAATATACCATCATTTGGAGCTGAGCAAGTAATACTTTTAAAATTTCTTTGTGTTTTCCCTTGCTGAAGAAGTTGTTCGTTCACGTTGGTGCATGATTTATAGTCAACTTTTCCTAAAATGAATACTACATGGCTGTTACCACCAGTTCTGAAACGAATGAACCATAGTGTCCCCATCCATGCCATGAATGTATGCATGGAGAATGGAGATATAGCTCCACTTATTCTTATAGATAGAATTTAGTTGTCAAATTGTCCTCGCAGCTGTACCACTGGGAAAGAACCTCGGTACCCATTGAATAGGAGGCTGAGTGGGCCCCAGAGCTGATGTGGACAGTTTTGAAGAAGAAAAAACTTTTGCCCTTGCTGGGATTTAACCCTGAACTATCCAGCTTGTAGCAAGTCTCTATGCTGACTGTGCTACCCCAGTAGTACTCGTAGCAACTATAATGTAATAACAAATGCAAGCGCAGTTGTATTTAATATTGATGACACCTTCATCCAATCTGTTTGGAACAGGTAGGAGTGTTCAGAATGCAAAGGTGCAATCATTGTATGTGGAAGCTGTGTACACCAGAAAGAGATTGTTACCTGTCCTGTTATGTTTCATTCTATCAACATTTCATTCATGTACCATTTCTGATGTCTTCACTACTGAGGTGGTAGCATATCATGTCTTAGACCATGAGATTCAGTGAGATCAGGAAGTATGATTATAATTGAGATGGAAAATTCTTTTCAGATAACTAACTTAACTACAGTAAAAAATTATGTTCATTGTTTCTGAAGGGACTGTGGGGAGAAAAATGATAAACGTAGGAAAACAGGAGTAGCAGGGAAATTTTAAAGGTGTCACATTTATACAGACCATAATGAATGAATGATACTTGCAGGAGAATGATGCGTAAGGAGATGACGATACACAGGTTTTGCTGTATAAATTCAAAGACATTGAAATGATGATGGTACAAGGTTCTTCAACATATTTGTGAACTAGGTGGGTGAAAACAGAAGCACCATAAGTAATGTTAGTGTTACTTCATTCCAAAAGCTGCCTTTTTGGATAAAAAAATTATCACACACATGAGTGTCAATATAGTGTCCATTCTTCTGTGATGTGATGCCACATCACTGGGTGAGTGGTGCCAAATATTTCAAGACAACATAGTGGACTCATATTCAGGAGTCAGAATGTCCAGTCTTGTTAATGCCTTTTTATTGTCTTATATATATATATATATATATATATATATATAATACTTAGTAGTTATACAATAAAATGTTTCTGTCTGTTTTAGGTGAAGTATGGTGGTGCAGATTCTCTGCGGAAGTTCTTTAACTGGTACTACTGGTGTGTCAACACCGGAAGCCTGTTGGGTGTTGGAGCATTGTCTTATGTGGCACTGGACATGACAGACGGATTCCTGAAAACATATGCTGGGGCAGGTGGCTGTTTATTGGTGGCTCTGATACTGTTTTCTTTTGGACGCCCCTATTACATAGTCCATCGACCAGCTGGTTCAGTTCTTAGGTCCATACTGTGCATTCTGCGTGATGCCATTGGTGGCCGCTGTTGTCAGCCAAGACAAACTAGTATACAGAGGTACGCACTGTCAGATAGGGTATCTGAATCACATTATTATATCACAGTTACTTGGTTTATAAAAGAAACAAGTTAACTGAGGGAAGACAAAGGGGAATGCATTAGGGTTTGCGTCTTCTTATATGTTAGTTTGTCATTGTGTGTTACATTATTTGAAAATGTTTCTAGTACCATCATCTAAGATTCCATGTAAAATGGCTGTTACATACTAGATTGTAAATTTTAAATGAGGTTAGTAAATTACTTGTTTGTCAGCTATCAGAATTTTGCTTAAGACACTTTTGTAGAAAGAATTTTGATAAGGTTACAGTGTGCAGTGGGTTGAATTGGACCAAAACTGTTTGCTGTACACACATTAATAATGACTTGGTGTAATAAATTGCATTCATTCAGAGTGGAGTTTTATATGTTATATCTTCTGACTTTTTGGAACTAATAAGCTCCTGTACCTTATTTTGGGGGGCCTTATCTGGGTTCTGTGTACGATGGCAGTGAATTTTATGTTACTTTGAAAATTGATGTTACTATTTGTACTTCATTTCCACCGCTAAACCATATTGTACAGAACATAACTATTTTTTCAAAGGCTGAACACATTCCATTGGTCTGTGTGGATCATTAACTTTGTATTTTTGAAATTATATAGGCAGATATTCCTTGCACTGTGCATTATGGGCTATAGCTTCATCAGCAGAACATAATATATATATATTGGCAAATTGTTTTACATATTTAATAATGGTGTTTTGCCAAACAGTTGTAACACAGTCTTGCAAGGCCAGCCCATTGTATTTTTATCTGTATTCACGGTGTACTGAGTGACTCGTTCTGTGCACAGCTCCCCTGTTTTGGAACGCCGCAGTAATTCGTTCTCACAGCAGTCAGTTGGTCGTCACAGCCCAGTACCCAGTGCACAAGCCCCATCCTGGCTCGACTATGCCAAGATTCGTTATGGGGGCAGTCACCATGATGCTGCTGTGGAAGATGTTAAACGCCTGGGAATAATACTTATACTCTTCATCTGTCTGCTCCCATATTGGCTTGTGTTCTTCCAGGTACACTACTCATGAAATAATGAAATGCTGATTTTTTTAGACCTATCCATAGTGGTTTCCTGTCTTTACTTGGGTCTCATCGTGTCAAGCTTTTTTTTTTTTATACTTATTTATTTAGTTTTGCTACCATTAACTTTTGATATAAAAGAAGAACTGGAGCTTTGCCTCTTCTGTTGTATGTCACATTCTGATATATCCATGTTTTGTTTCTCTTGATAGTGCATCTTCATTTTCTGCCCAGCTGCCGGCTTGCTTACCTTTGCTCTCCTCCCTTCCTTCCATGACCTGTGTTACTTTCACCATCCACAACCATTAGTTGAGTTTCGTACATGACTAGAGCAGCTGAACAGTTTGCAGTTTCCAAACCATGGTAAGGAAGTGAGATTTTGACCTCCACTCAACTCAAGGAATGTCACTATTGTATATACTGCAACCAATAAGTGATAAGTTTCCAGTTCCTTAGCTATCAGTGTTGACCGTGGGGTATACATCATTGTACCTTACATATATTACTTTAGGTCAGGCTAGATTTTGTTGTGTTACCTCAATTGGTCTAAAATTGTAGTGTATGATATTGTATTGTGTATAACAGAAACATTTGATAATTGCAGGTAGCTCCTGTATTGTATTTACTTATACATGAAAAAGCAAATAATAACCTTTAGTTCTTGAATGTGAAAATCATGGAGATACACAGCCTATCAATCATTCTCTGGAAATGTGCATGCTGACGTACCTTTATCTTTGTGTGTCTCAGTCTTACATTACTACTGCATGAAATTAAAATAGAATTTTAATATATAGCATTTACTATACATATGTCAAGTACCCAAGTTTGCGGGTTCAAACCCGGCCGAAGCCGTCGGATTTTTAAGGGCGAAAAAATCCTCGGCACGCCTTCCTTCGGAGGGGAAGTAAAGCCGT
>JGI20166J26741_11618029_pt1 | contig 11530 bp, 3 predicted proteins | sample TergutCu122P5_FD_26741 | JGI IMG/M metagenome (IMG submission 26741) | reverse complement strand
ACATGTTATGATGTCGTCACATTTCTTACACAATGAGGTAAGTCCGCTTCAAATTTCGTTGCAATATCCTCATTAGTGGTAAAATTATTAAAGAAATGCCCGGTTCGGTAACGAGTGAGACACACGGTATATATATATATATATATATATGAATTTACATTTCACAAATGTGTCACGTCTTTCGATATCAGTATCAGGCTGTTGATATGAAATCCGGTATACGGACTGGGAACCCTTGTGGCATGGGTGCCCGTATTATCAGGAGACGCAGGGTTGATTAATAAAGTTATGCAAAGCAATTGATAAGCCACGCAGAGGAAATTGAGTGTCCTGGTAGTGTTCGAAGCTACTTCACGATGTGTTAATTTCCCCAGAAGCTGTCTTGACTGAATGAGTGACACTATCTCTCTTCCATTCTCTCCCTACTCCATTGTGATTCTGTAAATGGTTGTATGAAGTATCTAGAGCCAGGCCCACAAAGTTCTGCTCCACTTATTTGTGAATGGTTCGAGCAGAGATCCGCCTTTGAGGTTATACGTAAACAACTGCCAGTTTTTCGTTCTTCGCATTAGCAGAGATTTTTGTAAAGGCTGTTTATTGTGCTGTGCTTTGGTTTGTGTATGTTTGTTACGGACTGATGAAACAGCCGCTATATTCTCATAAAGATATACATTTATTTTCAAAGGCGGCTGCAGTAAAGCCTGTATATCGTAGTTGAAATGTGTTCAAGACATTTGTTTATAGTGCTGTTCGGTATATGCCTACTGTGTTTTATTATTCTGTCATCAGCTGGTTAAGTAGCAAAATCTGAAAAGCAATTAGCGAAATGGAGGATTCATTATTATCAGTGTTCAGACAACCGAATGTTTAATATCTACATAAATACTGAAAACAGCACAGCACCGCAATGTGCTTCTGTAGCTCTGACGTATCAGGAAACTTTGATGTCAGGAATTGGTCCCGGATTGTCGCACATCTGGCACGATTCTGTATGTAAGGAACGTACAAAAAAGTAAACTTGTTCTTGTACATGTCATGAAGGCGTATGGGGGAGTAGAGGTACAGGTCTTCTCGTTCCTAACACTGGCGCTAGTTGGAAGTGTGTGGTCAACATCAAGCCCTGGCCGCTTTACCGCTGTTAACCTGTTGTATAGCATGCTAGATGATCCCAGCAGTTTAACTGGAATATTTGGAGAAGAGAAAAATCCGGTTTTTTAAATACCAGACGTACAGTATTTATTCAGAAGAACGAATCGTGTTACATGAAAAACAACAGAATTTTAAAACTAGTGTCATATGTTAGTCTGCAACACACCAAAGGATGATCCGGCAGGAATGATGCTTGGTGTTCACCATAGAGGCGTCCTTGTCGCCGGCGGCAACACCCTCTCCGAGCGAGGTTTCGATCAGTTGAGAGTTGCCCCCTAACACTATCTGGCCTGGTCGACATACCTGCTCTAGGACGTGGTTCAGCTACCATACATCAGATAGTTCCCGTATGTCAGCAGTCGTTTGTGCCATCGATACGTTTTCCAGCGGGAACGGCGTGGGAAATCTTTGTAATTTATCGTCGTCAAGCAAGGATGACTGTGTATCGTTTAGTGCACCACGTGACCCAAAATCCAAAGGGTAGCGTTGTGCTTGGGGTTGGGCCACATTGTGAAGGAGGCAAATAAAACGCAGTGATCGGGTATATGCCTATAATCAATCCGTTGAAAGATCGCGATTCGGTTTCTGGTTCCACACATTTCCTTGCCCTTCCCACACTGTGTCATGCGATGGACAGTTGTGTCCAGTGGCGTAGCTAGGTTTTTTCACGGTCTGGACCAGCAATAACAATGGCCGCCCCTGACAAAAATTACGAATTCTTAAAAATTATTTAATTATTTGTTGAATTTCGTTTTATATGTCTCAGTAATTTAAAAGTTGTTGAGCGCAGAAAATCAAATCTTTTCATTTAAAATATTCATTTTGCCGCCCCTTGGACTCTGCTGACCGGGGCGGCCTCACCAGTTGCACCACCCTAGCTGCGTCTCTGGTTTGTCTGTCGCATGACGATTTTGACATGTGTCGGTATCTCGCAAATGTATCTTATGGAGCCGACTCGAAACCCGGTCCTTCCGGCCCGTAGTCTAGTTATTATCCCGCCTACGCTATCTCGCTGCGTAAGGGGTGAAAATATAAGATATGTCAATGGGTACCATAGGCGCGTTCCATGGGAATAAAACGGCCAGGGAGTCAAGCTGACCACTCACCGCTATCTAGTGCCGAGTTTGAGAAGGAGTGGAGCTCTACCTCCACTCTGAATTTAATGCTAGGCATCCCGTTGTGTTTTACGATATGAAATACGTATTTAATTACCGTCACCACAACTGTATAAACAAATACAGTAGTGTCTCGTTTTGCGACGATTCACTTTTACTACACTTGTCGAGTCGGACCGAGCGGTCCCGACTTGTGGTGCATCACTTTCGCAACTCAAGCGTCCTTTCTGTACTTAGTGCGCTTCTAGCTCTTTTCCGGTGTGCATGTGTTTCTTCTGTTTCTATTGTAGTGCAGTTCTTTTAAGTTGATTTTGATTTTTCCACCCATGACGTCCATCAATAAGATAGAAGAGAAAGAAAAATCAAAACAGTTGACGTTACATTCTTTCTTGATGTCTTCTGAACCGCGGCCTGGGCCTTCTTCAACAAAATAAAAAGTTATTTGATTGATATTCTTTTCAATTATCTGTGTAATTTTGTATGTACCTAATTTATTAAATGAAAATTGTATGTCATAATGTAAAGAAATATTGTAAATTATAAAATTATTTGACCATTTTGTTTGGCCCATGAACCTATCTCAATTTAAACCATTTAAATATTATTCGTTTTATGACGATTCAGTTTATAACCAAATATTTGAGAATGTAACCCTGTTGTAAAAAGAGACCCTACTGTAGTGTGAATTCGTTTTATTATGCAGAGCTACGTGTTTCGACTGACATTTTCATTTTCAGGCCATTTGGCATTAAAAAATGTAAACAAATTGCCATTACATTAAAACTGTGCCACTGGATTGAGATCTCAATCGTGCATTCATTAGTATATAATGGGTTTAATGATGTTCAACAATAAAATTATGTAAACAGTTAAAATCTGTCCAGTGAGCCTTCTATTCAGAAGAATTTATAGTGTGTCAAGACTACTATAAATTCAGAGAGACGGATTCTGTAAGCATATTCTTCAGATAAGGCGGAATAACAGTCATATCATGTCTTGAACTTCTGACTATTTGCAGTATATTACATTAAACTAGACAGACAGGTTGTCCTTTCTCACCACATGCTGTCATCGTTGGGAAGATAGGAAGTAACTAAGTTCACGGACTACTTGAAAGTAATATCTCGTCATAGGTCATAGTCCTGACAGATGTGCAGAAGACAACAGAAAGCCTTGGAATTTTTCTGTGCCTTGCCCCAGATTTAATAGATACCTTAAGAAATCAGTTGAGACATACAGAGAATACTTGTCATCAGACTGACCACTGCATAGCTGGTGGAGTCATCATTTGCTGTTCAGTAATGATGTCATCTGCCAAGCAGTCCAGCAATAAAAATGTCTCTGTTTAGCATGAAGTCATGAAATGTGTAAATGTAGTAGTCTTGCTTTTAGCAGTATTGCATGCTTCTTCAGAATGAATTATCCTCTCTACCTTGTTCTTGTGTTTTATGTACAATTTATGTTGGTTTCCAGAAAATGCGCTTATTCCAGCAGAATCTGGAGGACCTCTCCAGTCGCATATCAGCAGCTGAGGCTATCAAGAATAGTTGGCAAAACCCCGGTGACATATCAGAAGTGGGTGAAATGCTGGAACAACTTCAGGTACAGCCAGATGCTTCTCTTATGCATTGACTGAACATCATGGTTGAATGGGTAGCAAGGATGCTTTGTATTTAGGTCTCAGGCTACAAATTACATATTATGACAGGGTTCCTTGGTTTTCCTGAGTGTCTCCAGGCAAGTGATGATGTAGTACTACTTTAAAAAGACCCTGACCATATCACACTTATTTTGACAAATGTGAAGTAACTGACCTTGTAGCAAAATTCTACACCATGTATCAACTCATTCATACCTGTGAAGTTCTGACTTAACTGTCCTCCATTAAATTGGAATAGTTAAAAGTTTCTGAAATGACAGCACTGAACATTTGTTTCTTTAGTATATTTCACGGTCAGTAGATGGCTCACTTAGTATTTGGGTGTTAGTAAATAATTGCAGTATTAGTAAAATTGTATCATGTGTTGGAATATATACAATGGTAATGTCTAATGAAAATTGAACATGACACAGAAATATGTAAATCAATTAAGTGTATTTTGTGGCACAAATTGATGAATCTCACTGAAAAATTAAACTCGGATACATAAATTGTACCTTACAAAGACAAGTCAGCAACAGTTTGCCATTTTGTACAGTTCGTGGCAACTTTTCTTATGCCAGGAGCTACTTCACCATGTATCACGCTAGCAGATGTACTTATTTTTGGCTATGATATGGCTGTTTTCCCTGTCAGTCTACTATATAAGAAAGCATACAGTTTCCTAATTGTGGCATTGAAAACACTGTTGAATGTACACAAGTTAGGAAATTTGCATAGCATAAAACTGCTTGTTTATTTATTCCAGATACCACAGGACTTACAGAATTATGCCGGATCATATTGCCTGTAATTTTTCTGTGCAACTCGTGTACATTGCATACCTTGTTGCAATAAATGCTTATCAAATATTGCTCAAGATGTGCTCAAAAATGTATGTAGGTTGTGCTCATTATATTGATCCTGTGTTAACCAGATCTTGGTTTGTCAATTAATTGCAGTCAAAGTGAAGTCATAATTGACAAGAATGCATTCTGTGGTGTATAAGTTATTACATACATACAAGCATACAGATTTGTAGGTGCTCTGCATTTACTACTGAAAATTTAACAGATTTTATGAAAATGCTTTCATTGGTGCTTGAGTTGTTAAATTCATACAGGCATACAACTTTATAGGCCCTCTGCAGCTAATATTGAAAAATTTAATTGTTTGTGTAATATTTCAGGAACAGGGTCGTGAGAAGAAACATTTTTTTCATTTACCATCTTTTCTCGACCTTTCATTACTTTCAAGATTTATACAATAATTCTGAAAACAGAAGGCACAGGAATTTAAACTCTTTCCACATTCTGTGTATTTTCGATTTTTGGGGCTGCTAACTCTTGGCCTTTGATATAGTCATATGTATACAAAGTTGCAGATCTTTATTCCACTTTTAAATGCCTTAAAAATGGAAGTCTCAGTAACCAAAATTTAATTGGTCCATTAATTTGAGCTAAGATTAAATCCTGGGATTTAAGTGATGTGCGTCTCCCATTGAAAATCCCACAGATACTTTTTGATCACTGATGAAATAAGTGTTGTGCATCACTTCACAGACTCATGTTACATGGCCAGAGAGTATTTCAGATATTCTCTTCAAAGCATTGACCCCAAGTCCTCAAGTATTTCCTCACAAAACCCACAGGTATCATAAACTATTCCTTGAGTCCAGCCTAATCCCTGCATCTTCCCTGGCTTTGTTAGGACCCATGTGCAGAACCTGTTGTATTGCAGACACTGCTGCCTAGTCCTCTGTTACCACCTGTGTCACTAGCTTCTGTGCATTTAATGCAGTGATTAGAGAACTGTAGTTTGGGAGCTCATTTACTATGCAAAATGCATGTTGGAAATGTGTGTTAGGTGCCATTATTACTTTCAGTAAGACTCAAAACTGTTTTGTTCTCTTCCTGTTGCATTCCATTCTGTTCAGTTTTGTTCTGTTATTTTCCATTCTGCTCTGCTGTGTTCTGATCTGTTAACAAAATATGTTTGTATAATCCATAGGCATAACTTAGGAGATGCAAGGGGGACAAATGCCCTTCCAATATTTTTTGGCTATTGAGTTGAGGAGGGGCAAATAAAAATTAGACATATTAGGTGGTGTAAAGACAGAAAAAAATGAAAATCCGGCATTTTACTAGACACAGAACATAGGCATCTGAATTCCTAATTCACATGGTAGAGCTTGCTCCCCCCACCCAACATGATTAGCCAAGTTATGTCTGTGTTGTAATCTGTGAGTTTTGTGGTACTCACTGCCATGTCTGTGGATGTTGCTACCTGCTGCTTCATTTTCAGCTTTAAGAGTAAATGGAGCGTGAAAAAAGCTGGTATACGTGTGGAAGACGTGGTTTCTCTTATGTCCTCTTATGTATCATTGATTCATCCATGAGCCATGTATCTGTATATCTGTTTTTTTTACTCATTATAATATATTTATGCTGAAGGTGTAGGTAGCAGACTCCTTCAAAACGATGGAATCTACCGACCGAAAAATGTGGCATTACATCCTGGAAGACATGATTTTGTTCACTTCCAGTTGTTGAATTATCTTAACTTCTTTTAATTTCAAAATATAAATTATTTATGGAATAGTATGAAATGTTATATCTGTTAGGATTTTAAATGCCTTGATCCATGGAATAATGCAGTCTGTAAACAGCTGATCTAATCTGGTGCATTCTGTTTCTGCATAAATTACCAAGCCCTGATTATGTAAATGTCTGTTACTGAATCCTGCTGTTCTCCTATGGAGTTCTGTCAGTCAGCAGGTGCCAGAGGTCAAAAGAGTATTTATGGCATCTGGAAGGATATCAGGGACTCATTCCTTTAGGGTAGAATTGCTGGAATGTGAAGCTTTCCACTGTTTGCTGGTAGTGCTGTATATCAGTATGGCACGGTGCTCTTATCTTACAGTATTGTCTTAACCATTTCAGTGTCACGGTGCAAATATTAGCATATATCTGATTGCTCCTGAAAGTTACGTGAAGCTATTTTTTCTCATTTGTAGTTTCGTATTTTCCCTCTCATCTCTTCATGTTCTGTTCCAGCTGCTTGTGATTAAGTACCACTAAATCCATTCATAAAACTTACCGTTAATTTTGTTGGAAATATTTATACATGACATGACATAGTGGCTGCATAAATGCTCAGCAGTGAAAGGGTTAAACAGTTGTCAGTGTAGTTAGATCTATCAAACTACATGACATTGCTTCCCATTAGATTGTAATCTTCAGTGATAACTAGTGGCTGCAATAATTGAGATCTCTGTTGGCCACAGAGATGTCATTCAAAACTTATACTATTTCAAGCATGAAATAATATCTTCAACAAACTGCTGCTTGGGTAGCTTTAAATTTACTTCTCCTTGCCACATCATTTTAAGTGTTGTTTTATCACCAGTCTTCACATAGATTTATTTTTAATTGTTTGTCACAGTACTCTTCATCCCGTTCCACATATGTGGTTTGTGGCTTCAACTGTTTTAACTTCTAGGCCAGAATTTAACGTAGGAGACTACTGAAGTTGCATGAATAATAAGTAATCATGTTGACTGTAAAGAAAACATAACTCTGTTCTTTTGGGTATGTGTAGTTTACAAATTATGATACAATGTAATGCATTTACAGGCTCCTGTAATCGTGGTAATTTACCATAAAAGTGGGAGAGGTTTCTTGACTGGCAGTAACTATTATCTACTCCAGGGGGACACTTCTTGTTGCAGTTAATTATGACAAGATTATTTATGTTAAAATATATAGAAGGACTGTAAGTGATGTGAGGGACAATTAAAAATGCTGGTCTTGTCTGTTTACAGAAATTTGGTGAAAGGCTGGGGCCAATACAGAGAACAATAGAAGATGTTAATGACCAAACAGCTTTATTTACTTCCAACAATGTTTTAGTTTCACATATCAATCTGAATCGATTAGAAGATCTCAATACAAGGTATGTTAAACTGTCAGATTTTTGCTGGGATGCATTGAATTATAAACACTAGGTTCTTGCTATCTGTAATGGCTGCAACTGTCTCCGAATGTCCAATGATTTGAGAGTATAAATTAAATTAATAGAAATCATAACATATGTGCTACAGAAGTCTGCAAGGTTACTATGTTAAAGAATGTAATTACATAATTTTGTTTTCCATACCTCTTATAAATTATTTTATTAGTGCATAAGCTTCGTTAGACCACATACAAAGCTACGTTTATCTAATAAAACAGTAATTGAAGCACAAAAGAATCACTATTTTTCATGATATTCTTTTCATTTCTTGTAGTGATCTGTTTTGTTATAAGAAGATTACATGCTTATTTTACTGTGTGGGTAATTCAGTCTGTAATTTATAAATAGACGTATCTAACTATGTGTCTTACCTGTTTCTTGCTTCAGGTGGAAGGTCCTTCAGATTGCTGTGGATGACCGCTACAAGCAACTCACCGATTTTGGAAAGGAGGGATCCCCACCAAACCAGGGCTTCCTGTCAGCATCTGTTGAACAACCATGGGAACGTGCTATCACTGCAAATAAAGTGCCTTATTACATTAAGTATGTTGCTAAACCTCTTCTGTAAATTGTATTCTGGTCGTCTGGGTTCTGGCACCATGTAAATGATTGCCGTCATCTAGGATAAACCTGCTGCCTCCATCTTCAGCATGGAATTCTCTTCTGTCCTGCCAATACAGGGTAGCAGGTACCTCTGAAGTGTTGCTGATGACATGACAGACTGTACGGTGTCATAACCCAGAATACCACAGTTTTAATCTCTACCCCTGGATAACCTCAAATACTACTCTCTTCTTTAACCCTTTGATGTTGGACACTTAAGAGGAACCTCAGTGTACAGACAGAGGAAATTTGAGTATTTTTCTCACAAATATGCAGTACTTCACTAAAAATGCTGTACATTTGAAGGAATACACATTTTAAAAGCAAAACATTGATAATGTCTTTCAGCCTGTCCTTATACAACTTAGTGGGACATGACTGCCTTTATGACTACTTTCAATCCACAGACCTCAAATTTCAGCCTTATTTCACTTACATCTTCCAGCACATTTGAACTGAAAGCTGATAAACCAAAGAATCATACATTCAGTAAAACTGTGACTTTGTGGCATTAGGTTAGGCTACTGTATTTACCAACATGGCCTAAAATTGAATAGAATACACATTGTTATAATAGCTTACACCTAGACATAGACCATCATGACTGTGGTGGTCAGCTTCACTGCATAATTGCCATAAACTCCAGGTACCTATTAGGCAGAATGTTGGGGTGGCAAACAGCCATTATGGACAGGGAGCAGAGATGTAAAACTCTGGTCTTCCATCAGGAAATAACCACGTCCTAAGCTGTCATTACTCATAAACAGGTATGTTAAGTTTTGATCCTCACCTTGGCACAAAAATTTGACCAAAATTGCTATGTCCTGTTCATTTCCACCTTAAATTTTAAATTTTGAATAGTTCTATTTGTTTTTCCTTACCCCTGCCCTTACTAATAGTCTAGCACAGTAATATGGCCACTCCTGCTTTCTAGTATAGTCTACAGGAACTGAAGTAAGAACATTGTTAATAAATAGTGTCATACAGAGATACACATAGAAGCAGAACTGTGCGTGCAGATATGACATTCTTTCATTCTTCCAATTTCATCATGAATTTACCTTAATAAAATTTATTAGTTTGCAGCTTTCCTTGCGGCTGCATTTTACCTAGCAGGTTCATGTAGCAGTAATGCCAAACTTGTATTTAGGAGGTGCCTGGCTCGAGTTTGGATGAGACAGTACCCATACTAAATGAGGTTTTCTGTAATTTTCCTCAGTCTTTCCAGGATAGTACACCAGTTTGGCCAGAACTGTTTCTTTTCCGCTCCATTCCAATTCATAATTTGTTAAGTCATTCCACCATTTGGCATGAGATGTTAACAGCAACGTAAATTAAGCCACCAGAGAAGCAAGTTTAGTAGCAGTGTGTCCAGCTGGTACATTTATCTGTACGTGGGATGGCCTAGTATAAAACCTAAACCTGAGATAGTATCTGTTTTAATTATTGTTGTCTGTGATATGTGTTGCAGTCATCAGCTGGAAACTACACATTGGGACCATCCCAAGATGATTGAGCTAATGAATTCTCTCTCTGACCTCAATGAAGTTCGCTTCTCAGCATACAGAACAGCCATGAAACTACGAACAGTGCAAAAGCGATTATGCTGTAAGTATATGATGGATGTCAGATTTCCTTTGTGTTTGTCACTAATGCTGCCATGTTAAATACTTAAGAATGAATTATATAATGTATGTGTTTTACTGAATGGATTATCTTATAACTCATATCTGTTATCAGCATTATATTTACATCCAAATACCATACTGCACCTAAATCTGCCAAGAAATATGGGTGCTACATTTATTTGTGTCCTGCAGTGAAGTGTTGCTTTCAGTGAACATACATTCATGAAATTTGTAATTCCATACCCCCATTATGTTTAGATGTGCAATACCAAATTACAACATAGTCAAGAAATGTAGAAATGACATATCAATTTATTTATACCCTTAAGTAAAGTATGGCTTTTACTGAATATATTTTTATGAAACACAGTTGCTTACAAGCATAATATTTAGGGCCACAAGACTGAACTGCAACCAGATTGATTGTTAAATGTGAACATTCCTGGTAGATTTTCATTTATGCCCTTAAGTGAAGTATGACTAATTGCATGGATTTTCATGAAACTCGTATTTGGGCAACGGCATGACATTTAGATTTCCAGTACAGAATTTTGGCTATATTGTTTGAGAAATAGGGTAACACAGGTGGAAATTCATTTATGCCCCTGAGGAAATATGGCTGTTGCCACATGTAATTTCTTAAACTTATGAATGGTCAAAAGCACTATGTGTAAGTCTTGAATACTAAATTTTAGCATTTATGTTAAAGTGCTTTACATTGAGAGGATTCTTATGAAGCTTACAATTGCTCAGTGGCATTATGAGTAAATGTGTGCCAAAGTTTATCCATTTCAGAAGAACTGTGTAGAAAGTAAAGGGAAAATTTTATTTATGCCTAGAAGTAAATTATGGTTTTTACTTTATGGGTTGTCATACAATCATACAATTGAATATTTGTTGCTTATATCTAGAAATCTGGAAGTTTTATGTAGATATGTTACGCATGTACATTACAAAACATTCCAGCAGGCTGAATTTTGAGGTTATGTGTGACCAATAGCTGTAACAAACTAACATCAGTGTATACATATAAATAATAAGTTTTCCAAAGGAATATAACAACATACTCTGCTAATAGTGATAGCATTCTATAATATATGTATAGAATGTGAACAACAAAGCGTATAATACAGCGTAGTATGATTAGGAGGCAGCAATCTGAGATTAACAGTGAGTGTGAAAACAGTCACAAACACAACTAATTATTTATTATAGCTAGCGATGGTGGGTAGCTATCAACAACTACATGTTTCGGCCTTCATGGAGGCCATCATCAGGTTGGATCACTAAAGCAGACAAACTAATACAATATGCAAGTATGAATCGGTAGATGTCGAGATCTCCAGCACCTTAATATACGTGTATATTGAATTTACAGATTA
>JGI20166J26741_11617918_pt1 | contig 11530 bp, 4 predicted proteins | sample TergutCu122P5_FD_26741 | JGI IMG/M metagenome (IMG submission 26741) | reverse complement strand
TAGAATTCTCTACAAATTTACCCGAAGGGCCAAGCCTATCCGGATAACCAGCGTCCGGAAAAGTGGAGTTTACTGTATTTCCATATCAGTGACGTACAGTTTTAGATTTTTCCCGAGTTATGTTACTGTCCCGGTTACAGTTTCCCCTATCTTGCCAAGTGTGTAGTGTATGGTTTTCCCAAAGCGCGGCTTGTCCTTGAAATCAGCACTAGTTACTTACTTCTCCTTTTAACCTCACAAAGACACTACTAGTATAATCGAGGTCTAGGCTTTCCCCTAGCGTGATAACGCGCTGTGTTTTCTTCTCGCCTCCTAGCAACGCCACTATTTTGGGCTTTGCCCAGAGCGCTGGGTTTCCCCGTAAATAGATAAGGCACTATTTGAGGTTTCCCTCTACCGGCCCATTTTCCTGTGTGGATTGACGACATCTGCATTACGAGTATGTGACGCTGTTATATCGACATTATTTGTCATTTAGCATCGAATAAGTTAGATCCTTTTTTTTTTTTTGAAAGCCGAGAGGACAGAATGAAAGAAAAAGCAGAAGAGTGATGAGTAGTACTGGAAAGAATTAAATGACGTCGTTGAGGTCTGAGGTTATCACATTTATAGAGACATGATGTCATATAGTTAGGAAAAATTCTGCTAGACTACGTGCCGTTAGTTTGAAACAAGTCTTTACAGTAATCTCTCGGTATACGAGCATTTGGTTTACGAATTTTAGCTTATATGAAATGCACAAATTATCACCTCCTTTTTTTATCTTCCGAGCCATTTCTGTCATACGCGCTTCTTTGTCTCGAAAACTGATCGTCGTTCCCGGCTGTTTCTCTCGGCTGTCGTCGGTTTTCGAATTTCTTGAATGCGACAAAAGCCACGGCTTCCCTAAGTGGTCTGCTGAGAAGATGAAGCATCGTAACTTCTCTCATTCTTCTCGCAGCTCTGTTCGCTTTTGTCGGGTTAATCGTTTGGCGTCAGCAACGTCTTAAGGAATTTATATGAATCATATTTATAATAAGGACGATGCTTAATTTTTTGCATTTTCTCTCCAACTTTAGTTATGCAATATTGTTTGTGCATAGGTTAATGGCTAAGAATGCTGTTTAAATAAATTTATTGACAGTTTGTGTGTGTTTTTTTTAATAGTCGGTTTGCGTTCTGTATGCTTTCCAGTTTTACTCTGTAAGCACCTTGCAACTCACTTAAGTCTAAAAGTTCAGTTACGATCATGTGTTATTCAAGTGCTACATATTTAGTTATTTGTCTTCTCTTTTTAGTTAAAACTCAAGGTTTCGGAAGGTGGCTTTGTCTCCATAATCGGGTAAGTCAGGTTAGGTTACCCATCCAACGGACCGATAGTGTCGCCTTCTTTAAAGGTACTTTTCTAGGCCTTTAAGAGAGCAGTATTCTTTCTTTCGACTTTTATCTTCTCCTTGCTCGAGCTCTCAGTTCTGTGCTGACCATTTCTGTTGATCTCAACTTGGCCTTATCACTCGTCCCCTCCTATGGGTCTGAGTGACCATCTTCAATGCAACCTCCCTACGTAACCCTAATGCTGCCTCACCCAAGTCTCTTCATTATTGAAGATGGAATGAACATATTTCTTCGAAGCATTGGTTGCCACCAATAGGAGTGCAAGACGTCATAAGACAGAAATACACGATTAATAGACTGCTTGTAATATATTTCAAAAAGTAAATGGAATAGTTGTTTTCTAGTTGTGAGTAAGCAATTTGAACTACGAGGGTTGCTGATAAGTCCTTAGCCCGACCAACTTCCCGATATCGTAGAACGGAATCGATAGTGTCGTTGGAAAGAGGGGTCTGTTCATGTGCCCAATTGCAAGTCTTTTCTTGTTACAGAGGCTGAAAGAAAGCATGTAAGGCGACGCGCGCGATTTCAACAGAATTGAGACGCGAGCTGTCATCAAGTATTTTTCTGCAAGGCAAGGCGCCGAAGGAAATTCACGCAATTCTGAAAGAAACATTAGGGGAACAGGCACCATCGTATGCCATCGTCAAAAACTGGGTTATCCAGTTTAAACGTGGTGACATTTCCACCTGCGATGCGCCTCGTCCTGGACGACCTGAAACAGTGACCACCCCGGGGATTACTGATCAAATTCACGAGCTAATCTTGGAAGACCGCCTGATTTCGACTAAATCAATAGCTGAGCAACTGGGCATCTCGCGTGAGCGGGTTGGTTCCATCATTCATTAAGATTTGGACAAGCGGAAGCTCTCCGCGAAGTGGGTCCCGAAATGCCTGAACGCGGATCAAAAACTTCAACGGTGCCAGTCGTCTGAGCAACTTTTGGAATTTTGTCGGCGCGATCCAAATGATTTCCTGTCGCGATTGGTGACCATGGACGAAACCTAGTTATATCACTATGACCAGGAGACAAAGCAACAATCAATGGAGTGGCGGCATAGCGGCTCACTCCTCCCCAAAAAATTCCGAGTGCATAAATCCGCTGGAAAAGTTCTCGCCTCGATTTTTTGGGATCAAGACAGTATCCTCCTCAGTGATTATCTTTCAAAGGGCCAAACCATCAACGCGGAGTATTACTCATCTCTGCTGGTGAATTTTAAGGATATATTGAAGGAAAAACACCGCGGGAAGTTCACCAAGGGGGTCTTGTTCTTGCACAACAACGCTCCGGCTCACCGGGCACTTGCAACCCGGAAGAAACTGGCCTACCTGGGCTTCCAATTTCTTGATCACCCACCCTATTCTCCGGTTCTGGCCCCGTCGGACTACCACCTGTACCCTGGACTGAAAAAAACAATTGAAAGTTCGCCATTTTTCGTCCGACGCGGAGGTCAATGCTGCCGTGGGGACCTGGTTGGACGGAAAAACTTCTGAATTTTTTTTTCTTTTGAGTAGCTTGCAAAAGTTAGAGCAACGGGCTAAGATGTGTATTGAGCTTCGTGGGGAGTGTTTTGAATAAATCCCGAGTTTGGTCGCTGTAGCTTTTTTTTCCTTCCTAGTCGGGCTAAGGACTTATCAGCACCCCGTCGTACCAATTTAAAAATGGAACTTGTGATAGTTTGACTTGAAATAACCTACTGCCCTCTCTGCCAAAATCTGCGCTGCCTTTGAAAACCCCAAAACTGTCTGGCCGTATTATGTGACGGACTCGTTTGGGATGTAATTTTCCCTAGTTCGGTATAAAACACTCGATTTGTTTAACATCTAAAATATACGTGAAGCTGCTGGATGGAAAGTTGATAAATGTTTTGTTACTTTGAAACAAATAATATTAAAATTTATTTTGTAATGACTTTGTTCCCGGAATAAACTAGTGAGCGTTTGTGAAAGTTTATGAAAATTTGTGGTCTTTACGGATCACCTAACGTCCGATTAAAATTCTTTGTTACCCTCCGTGAAATGTAAACAAAGAGCAAAGATTTGTAAGAATTTTGTGTTTAAAAATTGAAATTGTTTATTTCGGGTTGCTAAAGAAATACTCCTAGACAATCTTTCTTAATACGTACTAAAAAACTTCAAATAAACTTAATATATCTGCTGACAAATTAAATTAATTGTAAGGTAATGTGTCAAGCATCAAATTAAAATCTAATGTATATTCTTAATATATATATATATATGTTTGAGGCAGTATCTGAATTATTTGTTACCGCATTCTGAATCTATTTGTATGATTTTAAGTGCCTGCTCTTATTTATTCTCTTACTCGTACGTTCGTGACAGATAATGCAGGCAACAGCATTCTCGTAATATTGGTACCTCGTATGTAGAGATTTGCGCGGCATCCCATTACAGAATATCCTCATACTGGTATTTGTCGCTATGAGAACGTCAGAACTCACTTGTGGAACTATTCTTATGAAATACTCTTCCTCAACTTTTGCATGTTGTAAGGTCCAAATATTCCTCCCACAATAGGCTATACATAATAAAACCATTGCTCTTTTGCAGTTTGTCTGTTGGTTGATATTTTGACAGTGTCTTCATAACGCTGTCAGACGGTGAAGTTTCGTTCACGGTCGGTACAAAGTATCCTCTTTAGACCTGCGGTCTTCACAAGCGATGAGATGTGATGCTGCGAAATACGTGACGTCACCGTCATCATGTTGTCCAAACAAGAAAAAGAAAACCCGCATATCAGGTTTATTTTGACGTTGCATTCTTCTGGCTTCATTAAATGTACGCATAGTGTCGTCGTTGCTTTACATTGCAACACTGACACGAGAATGGAGCCTATAATCTGCCGATACTTAAAAAATGAAACATTCGTCCGCTGATAAATACAGAACAAAGCCTATGTTCTGCTGATAACTAGAGAAAGAAGCCTATAATCTGCAGATAAATAGAGAATGTAGCCTATAATCTACTTAATAATAGAGAATGATGTCTACAGCCTGTTGATAAATGTAGAATACAGCCTATAGTCTACTGACAGAGAGGGTATAGAGCCTATATGCTGCTGACAAATAATATGTACATTTGGGTTATGAAGAAGATAATGGCACAGCGGAAATCGGGATATAATCAGACTGGCTGGAGATTTGCTAATATGTTAGATAAATGTACATGGGCTAGACGACTGGGGTTCGATTCCAGGTTAGACGTAGATTTTTTTTTGTCATCTCAATAAGACCTTCCCTGAGGCCAAACCAGCAGCCTATTAAAGAGGACCTGTCGTACTTTCACAAAGCACATACCAGCCGGAAGGTGATGCTGCCCACTGTACCCCATGTACAACCGAGCTTAAGAATATTTGCACTCTTACTTCCTCAGCGTAACGATGTTGTTTTCAAGAACACGGACAATTTTATCTAACGTAACCTTATATTTGTCTTTAATTATACATCGTTCTGGATATTGTTCCTATTTGAGGTGTAGTTAATGTAGGCCTACTCAGCTTTGGGGTTTGTTGTTTGTCATTATGAGTACTAAGAAATTTGTTGTAGAATTTTTTATTAATTTGAATAGCCATGTTCTACCCATAGAAATTTCGACTGAAAATGTCTAAATTTTCCTATCTTTACTTCATTCTTTCTCATTTTTTCTATCCTTTCATTTATTCGTTTCAAGTTCCTACTGTCACTTCGTTACTTTGATTTGGAAGAGTGTAGCTCAAATTTAAAGTTGTGGGAGAAAAATATTAAAGTACCAAATTGCTACATTAGGTAAAATGCAAATATGTTATCGTGCACACTACGAAGGTTTACGGAGGACTGCAGGCACAGATTCATTCATTATTAACGTCACAGCTAGATAGGATAAGTGGTCCGCTTCACGGGCCGGCCGCTTTACCACCAGTTTCCACAGAATGTGAGCTTGGGTGAACCCCAGTTCTGATAAGGACGCTTTGAAGAAAAGATACAATTTTAGCATCTGCAAGTATCCTACATATTGCTTGTAACTGCAACACATGTGCCCTTTTGTCGAGCACAAGCTAATGTAAAGCACAGAGTGGACTTTATGATTATAGATGTTAAAATATATTCATGTGTTACCGAATGATCTTTTGCGAATTTTGGACGGTAAATGACGTAGTGTGTGATAGACTTGTCGGTGAATTACCGGTATTTACTGGAGGAACTGAGGAAAACCACTCAAATACTTAGACTAGCGGATGTAAAGTCAAGGTTCGAACCGGGCATCGCCCGATTACGAGTCTTGAGTTCCGCTGTTACACTCTTCTGTTCAGTGCTTTTTACAGTACTAATACCTAAGTCATATCTCATCATACCCAGGAGATATTAGCGGTGAAAGATCGAGGACATAATAGTACGTCATACCCACTGAAATAGCGCAACACGAGTACGTACATATACGTCATGTCCAGTTAAGAGGTTAAGTGCGAGATTACTGGCGACGGTTCGTATCATAATTTTAGACTTCATGAATAAAATATTGATGTTTTATTCTAATTGTCTTGTGACTAACGCAGGGCAACCTGCTTCAGTTGTAGTTTACCCACTGTAATCTGTCTGGCACCGAACCCGGGCTTACGTTTTGATAGATTTCTTGACTATTCTCCTGAGCTTTCTAAGGCAAAACCTACTCACACAACAATGGGTGGCCTTGGCCGAATCGAACTCTAGGCTCCCAAATTTCAGACCTACAAACCAGTAACTGGGCAGTTACTCTTAAGTTACGTGAAATACGAGTATTTGGAAGTGAAGTCACTTGAGACACACAGTAAGGTAGTTAGTGAGTGCAAAGCAGGTTAAGCAGATGCGAGAGGTGAAAGCGAGTGACGTGTGACGCAAAGGTCAGGTCAACTGCATTACGGAGTCAGCATAAGCAACTCCTCCTTTGGGGCGACAAGTACATCTGAGTAGTCGATTTTTATTTGTCCATCTCTGCTAATATTTCGAAAATAAAGGACATCATAACTTTAAAGACATCCAAAGCAGATGGTAGTTACCCTGAAGTTTCTATAGTTGTTTGCGATAGAACGTTCATAACTTTCGTCGCAGAAGCTAGTCAGAGACTTAGTACATGGAGCCAGTTAATGCATTTCACGTACGATTGATCCTCCCAAAATTTATTTTAATCCTATTCTCCAGTATAGCCCCCTCGGTCACCGGTCACATTGCTTTAGGAGTTAAGGCTTTTGTGACGTGTATTCGGTAGGTGCCTGGTTTGGATCCCGGAAAAGACGCCGACTGTACTAACTTAAGTTTTTTCTTGGTCCTCTGCAGTCCGTTCCTAAAAGTACCTAAGCAGTACCTCAAATAGCCAAGATCGCTTCGTTCCACACGCTTTCTGATATCTTAATCTCTATCAGTGTTAGCATTGAAAGCTATATAATCTGAGTCACTGACATCATCGTTAAATGATCCACAAACCTATAATAAACGCGGACTTTGAGGGTTTCAAAGTGGTTTTATTTGGGTATTCAATTCTTCTGGAATGACGCGTAGTGTCACGTCCCAGAAGACCAGAATCCTCAAATAAACTATACATGTCGGTCGCGTAAGTGCTTTTCTCCATTTGGTTTTGCAAATAAGATCTTACAGTTCTAGTTCCTTCCACTTGTCCTCGATGTTTTTGTAACGTAAAATTCGTAGATTCAATTATTCAGTCAGTACTAAGTGGCAGTCCAAACATTTTGCACCTCACATTCCCACCTCCACTTCTCATACTCTTTACAAATCTTGTGTCAAACTTTCCCGCTTGTCACTGCGTTTTAGAACACCTCATAATATTGTACTTCCTTCATAGCGAAGACCAAGTTTCTTATCCCAGAAAGACAACTTACCTTCTCTTGATTCCCGAACTGACACGCCATCTTCAGTGAAATGAGTTCATTGTGAAATTGCTTCCTTTGATTCAGAATCATGTACATTCTTGTCATCTGTTGAAATTCATGAAGATTAAAATACCTAAACCTGTAAGTATATATGGTGTATATGAATATTAAACCTGGTGTTTTACGTTAGTACAAAAACATAAACTGGGAGAACATAGACAGCAATAATTAACCGCCTAATATAACGTTTTTAAAATAACAGTCTACTTCTTTCGGCCATATTAAGTCATCCTTAGGCTCAGTAAAACTATATAACAATTAATGTACAGATGTAAACTTTACATTATTAAAAACTGGGATTTCAGTTTTTGTCACTTCAATTATGTTCATGTGTTATATATAGTATTGAAAAGAAAATTACTTTTTTTAATAGTATAATATGTGTGAACACGACTAATGTGACAAAAATTGAGGTGTAAGTTTTTAATAATATTAGGTTCAGAGTTTTACATTCTCTGTTGTATATTGTTTAATCCTTCTTTGGATGACTTAACATAACAGAAACATGCAGCCGATTGTGATTTTAATAAATTTTATGTTAGGCGGGTATGTATTGGTGTCTCATATAAATATATGCAGACACCAAGCTAAATTAAGAAACCTTGGAGCTTCAACCTCCGAGAAACTTCAGGGCCTGTCCAGACCTGTAATGGAATAGCTTTACCTTTACACAAAATTAAACTTGAAATATTGGAGAAGAATGTCTATTGGAGAATGAGAGGACTGCAGAAAACTGCAAAATGAGGAGCTTCATAATTTGATTCATATCGACCTTGATGATTAGGACACTTAACCGTCTCCGATATTTGTGCTCTTCTTTTGGATCGGTGACAAAAGGTAGATTTACTCGCCTTCCTAAGTTCACATCTTGAATGACGCAACCTAGTTCCTTAAAACGTGCACTCAAATATTATACCAAAATCTCTCAAAACCATATTACACTTTGCTTGCAGGTTCGCCTCAGACTGAAGCCTCAGATCAAATAAGCAACTTGCACCGTGATCCTAGGGTAGCCACGAAAACATCCTCGTTAGAATGAAGTAAGTGTAGTCTGTTCTAATGAAGAATCATTCCTCTACATATGTATATTAATTCTGTTACTCTCTACTTTCTCACGCCTAAACATGGTCTCCATCTGCAATTCTTTTTAATTTTGTTTCTCCTCTGCTGACTTACAGCAGTCTGGTGGAATGGATACCTAACAAGATGGGCAGGTGCAGCTACTTAATATAAAACTCGCTTGTGTGAATATCAATTAACTCCCTGTAGCTAAATGCTGGAACACTTTCTTTGCACTGCAGTATTCTTTCCTCGAGATAATATCGCAAAGTCCTCCCACACCAGTCAATATTGCCACTAGGCTACGGATGAATGACACAGGAATAATCAGGTGTCTGTTTTCGGTAGCGATATGGATGTCTTCCTTCGAAGCGTTCTGATCGTCTCTACTTACGTGCTAGATGTACCTTTCGCACTGGATATTACGTAGTGTTTCAGTGTAATACAAGGCAGTTAACACTCGCCATCAGCACAGTTATTCATTATGTTTTACCAGGTGAGTTACACGGCTACATGTTTCGACCACTAAGTGGTCATCTTCAGGCCGTTAAATTATATAAAATTAAAATTACGAGATTATTTCTCATGGGGAGATCGAGATCTCATTTTTTGAGTGTTTATATATATATATATATATATATATCAATGTAAAAGGTAGAAACATCGACGTGTTGAAGGAGTGGTATTATTTTTTGACAAAGAAACCCTGCAGTACTTGTCGCATCGAGCTGAACAAGTTTTACGTTTGGTCCTTCCAATAGTGTCAAGACAGCTTGATAGAAGAAACAGTGTTGATACTGCGACTTAGGGGTAAAACTTTTCCGGCAATTGTCTAAACCAGAGGTGACCAAACAGTCGATCGCGGCCACTTGTCGTTCTCTATAAAAATATATTTCCCGCTTTAGTAGATATATAGCTCTTCGTTTGACAGCAATTTTTGGATCATCCTACCTCTGCGAAGAAGCCTTCTCCCAGATGAAGATAAACACATCCAAACACCGAAACCCTCTGACCAATGAACATTATAATACTGCCTTCACTTGTGCCTAGGTAATTTTGAACCCTCTATATATGGTGTCTTGTATCAGTATTTTACTTATGGTAAATTGTTTCAGTTAGAGAAGATCAACTTTTAATAAATGTGATGTTATTATCCTATGTTACCTTTCTCCGCTTGGTTCACATACATTTAAGACGTAATATACTACGGTAGATCGCGAAAGATTTTGTACCTTAGAACAGGTCACTGAGTCCTAATATCTGGCCATCTATGGTCCAATCAGTGATATGAAATTAGTCGTAAACACCAGTGCCATTCAATTTTCTTAACTGGTGGCGATATCATTACTACGGTTTTCTCTGGTTTATGCGAAAACCAAAATCGACAGATAATACGAGAAATATTGCTGTATTAAATTAATTTTATAATGACCGCTAACAGGCAAGATTATAAAAAGTTGTACTGTGGAGTGTAATTTGACAACGTAATAATGCTCCGCCACCATATGCGGTCCTGTTTGAAGCCTAGAAAGTGAGGACGAGGTAAAACTCTCTCACGCAAAGCAAACAGGTAAAGACGTATATCTATTTGAGAATAGTAGAAGACACCTGGGTTACTGGAAGTAGCCAGAGGCATTTGAAGCTCCTTAATTCAGGAACCTCGTTAAATAAATCTACAAAATTTTGGAGCTAAATAGAAATTATTTAAAGTTTATGACATGACTATTAGCAGGACCTTATCACTTAAGATGACAACCTCACACAATGGGATTAGTTGAAAATCCGACTTAAGTGTGTGTCAGAATTCTAATGAAAAGGCCTTTCGTGTAACGTGCCGCTCTCCTCTATAATCCCGTTACTTCGAAAACTCGAGTGTTGCAATCCCATTTGTAAAATTTTGCCGGTTATTGAAGGTGCGGTATTCTTTACAGAATAATAGCCAGGGGCGCAGAACAAAAGTGATGGCGATGTTCAAGCATTTTGACCCTAACGTCCTCTTGTTATGTTTCATTCTGTTTCTTAACAAATGGGCATTTAATAATTAAACCTTTTAGGCACTTTCAGAAGATTGCAAAAAGCGGCCATTAGCTTTGTCATGTCTCTCCGTCCTTCTGTCCCTCCGTCCGCATGGAACAACTGTACCCCAGCTGGACGGATTTTCATAAATGTTATTTGAGGATTATTCAAAAATATGTCAGAAATACTAAATTTCGCTTAAAATCTGACAAGAAATCGGGAACTTCGCATGTAGGCCAATGCACGTTTATCGGAATATGTCAGTCGATTCTTCTGAGAATGAGGAATGTTTTAGAAAATTTTGTAGTGAGAATCAAAACATTTTATGTTCAAAAATTGTTTTCTGAAAATCATACTTTTATGGAATAGTGTGAAAAAAACAGTAGAACCAGACAGGCCATGGTGGCAATATAGAATAATATGGAGCAGCATGTGAGTTTAGCTTGTTTATTCATAGCGTGGACACGGGACACCGAACATCTGATTCCAAAACTTACTTCGTTTAAAGAAAGACTGAAACGTTGGTGTTTGCACGCAACAATTATATCAAATAAAAATAATTTTGTACGGAATTTATCTGTAGTTAAACAACAATACTGATTTAAGAACTGTAATGCTTAATCACCATAATAATTTTAATCATATGTTGAATTTCTAACATGAAAGATGAAACATAAACTGAACATGTTAAAGAAAGCTCCCTGCAGATGGTAAATTTTTAAGGCCGAAACATGTCGGAGGATTATTTAACAAATAATGTGTTTTGAAACAAGTTAGTGTTGAATTTTACATTTGTTATATAGTTGCATGAAAAATTTGCAACATTAAATTTGACAAATTTATCTTACAATTTAATATTTTAATTTTATAATTGCACATCTTACCAAGACCTACTATAATTTTACAACCCTCAGCTACCATGCAACTTGATTTTAAAATACCTTACTGTTATAAACATTTTAAAATTTTAGGATCCCATAGATGGAAATGGTATGGTGAATATTTATATAATGCCAATGTTTCATCCTGCATTTTTTCATTTCACTAAATGATAAACATCAACACAATGCACTTCGCACTCAACAATAAGTTAGTCTAGAATGCTGGTTTCAGTGTTAAAACACATAAAAATATATAAAACTACTCCGACATGTTTCGATCTTA
>JGI20166J26741_11617807_pt1 | contig 11530 bp, 6 predicted proteins | sample TergutCu122P5_FD_26741 | JGI IMG/M metagenome (IMG submission 26741) | reverse complement strand
TGTGTGTGTGTGTGTGTGTGTGTGTGTGTGTGTCTATCTATCCATACCTAACCCCGTTAATTTTTGTTTTGTGGAGATGAAAAGTTTACACAATAAAGGTGGATACATGAGACGAATTGCTTGCTCACATTTTGGATGTTGCTGCCCGCATAAAGAAACGTGTCGATACTCAGACGAACAACACGCGATCTTCGCACACGAGTTGCAACGTGCACTGAGGGTGATGCTGGGATTTTCGAACATTTATTTTGTACTGTAAAAAATGTGTCATTTATCTGACAAATTTGCCATAAAAGAATGAACTAAATTTAAAATTAAATTAACATTAAATTACCTTATTCTCTTTTATTAAATTTCACAATGTTTCTGTATTTGTAGATTCAAACAGCTCTACCTCGGTAACCATTCAGAATTATACAAATGTTTCTCCTATGAACTGTTTTCTCATAAGACCGATACTATCACACACACACACATTTATATATATACACTCGTATATGTGTGTGTGTGTGTGTGTGTGTGTATATATATATATATATATGTTTCCTTTTATATCTATACGTCCGTAGGGTGTCTGCCGGCCTCTCTGTCTGTCCGACCATCCATCACTATGTCCACGCATCCATCTACCTAAAAGCCCGAGAGACGAAATCCTGTCGCTAGACTGTCCCCCTGCAGCCCGTCATTCTCAGAGTTACGCATAAAGACAGACATCGGCAACGGAGGCAAACACTGTCCTTCTGAAGCAATCGACACGCACCTACAGTTCGGTCGGTATTGCAATCCAAACTTTAGGTAATGCGGAGATGTCGCCAGGTAGCCAAATGGCTCCGCTTATCCTCTCAAGCTCGTCCTTCAAGAACTCTTAAAGATCATGGCATGGGCAGCCTCTGCAGTGACACTGACAGTACCCTTCAAATATTTTGATGTGTATGAATGAGTCAGTAGTAGTGTTATCTGTGCAAACCAGGCTAGATGGAAATGTCAAATACCGCCAGTGACATATGAACGAGCTTTGTAGTGGTAACGGCTAACTACGAAGCACAGTCCCTGCAAAGCCAGTGTTTCTCAGTCACGAAACACCCTGCATTTAATGGAACCAGAAGGTGGATCACCATATTCACATGGCCCTGCCACTGGTCCCTACCATGAGCCGGATTAATCCATTCCAGTTTCATGAATACCCATCCTCAAAGTATCCTCTCACATACGCCACTTTTTCCAAGTGGCCTCTTTCCTTCAAATTTTCTCACCAAAACCCTGTTATGCACTTCTCTCCCACGCATGCTACATGCCACGCCCATTTCATTCCATTTAATGTTTGTTGAGAAACACATCATGAAGTTCCTCATAATGCTATCTCCTCCCACGTAGGTCAAAATACTCACCGCAGCGTTATGCTGGTTTAAATAATAAATTACATAATCCGCGATTTCAAAAATGACTGGCATAGGGTCTATGTAAACCACATACCAATCGACACAACAAAACAACAAAGAAAATAAGTGGCACAAAATTATAACTAATCGAACTGTGACATAATATCAAGAATCCTTCTTGACCGTCCATAAAATATGGGACAAATTCTTTCCTCCAAACACAACGAATACAAGCCCACAGCCGTTTGCTGGGCAATGCACTGGATTTGTTGCATTATTTCGTTAGACGACGCAGTTCAATTTCCATCCACACAGTATATAAGGCCTGGAGTCACGAACAAAATGCGAGAAGTTACTAAGCAAAATGTATCTATTTTCGCTGTCTAAAGAATCTTTTTCACCTTTGCACGCGTGTTATTTTTATTGGCAAATCAGCACCTGTAAATATGTACACTGTAAGAAAGGGGGGAAAAAAATTACGACCTACTTCTACCGAATGAAAAGCTGGCACTTGGCAGACACATTCTAGCAAGCTACTTTTAAAAAATTCGTCACAAAATGTGAGTATACTTGTACTATCAAAGTAATCCATGTTCATTCAGCAGCGTACAGTTACAGAAAATCTGAGTTCATTGCCGCGATAACTAAACCCCGAAAAGTGGATCTCTTCCAGCAGCACTTTATTTCCCTTCTTCCGTAACGTAATAGTGTCTGTGTGTAGCCTTATATACCACGTGCTTTAACATTTAAACGTTCTGCATTTTGCGAGATTTGCGTTTCTCATTGCCGTGGTGATTAAGACGCAAGACTTCTGGGATTCGATAAATAATACCCAAGGACGCAGCTTTAACATCCCAGAGGACTTGAAATTTTCGTTACACATTTTCTCCCAACGTTGTACTCGTATATATGCAGTTCAAATGATTCTCACAACACCGATTATTTCCATAAACAATACTAACCGCTAGGTTTATCTAATGGAAACGCGGCGTGTTTACTGTGCAGCAGACCTGAACTGAACAAACAATTATTTATATGAACGTGGGACTTCAAAATACTAACAATTATGATTCTCGAGGATGGCGAAAAGTTCTGTATGAGAAACCTTACGACCACCACGTTATAAGGAGAACGAAATCAAGGACGAAGTCGGCGGGACATGTAGCACAAATGGAGAAAATTAAAAAAAAAATCAGCCCGATAATCTGAATGAAAGAAACCACCTAAAAGATTAAAGAAGGGAAAATTATTTTAAATGTTTGTGTAAAGAAGCAGTTTGTTTACTGGGTTCACGAGAATCCGGATAAGTACTACTACTAATACTATACTACTACTATTACTACTTCTACTACTACTACTACTACTACTACTACTACTACTACTAAATACAACTACCACAATCACCACCACTACCACTTCTTCCTTAAAGTAGCAGAAGGCAACAGCCGCAGTAGTGGAAGTAGCGATTGTGGTGGTGGTGGTGGTGGTGGTGGTGGTGGTGGTGGTGGTGGTGGCGGCGGCGGCGGCGGCGGCGGCGGCGGCGGCGGTGGTAGCAGTAGTAGTAACAGTAGTATTACACACCTTCAGATTCCATAAAAAGCGGGGTATAGATTGTTCAACTCAGCAAATATTAGCTTCTGAGGGGCATAAGGTTGGTTATGAAGAACGTCCTCCAAGAAATGAACCTTGTAACACTGCATCACGAAACAAATGCTTTGGTGACGTACGCACATATCCGTACACCACTTGGTGTTCCATACCCAAGCCAGTCCGTTAGACTACTCTGCATCTTGTTAAGTCAGACATCAAGAAGAGGTTCGACCAATACAGTCCACTTTAAATTTGGCCCGGTTTTAACACCCAGTCCTACGATAAGGTAAAACTATCTGAAATTCCAAAATCCTAAAACACACACAACGATGAGATATTACAGAACCAGAACTAAGTGCAACATACTGAATCACTTATGCACGTATTTTTAAATGACATCCTGCAACCAAATATACTGACATCATTCAGAAGTTAGCCAGTTCGAATGTCGGCAGAAGCACTGGCTATAGTACAAGTGACGGCGAACCACTGATAATGGTGCCAAATTTGGTACCAACTGATATTTCGATTGGTAGTAGTGATCACAAAGTTGTTTCTAGTCAACATCTTAAGCCACCTGCTAATTCAACAGTTAACCATAGTTTTTTTAATGTTTGCCATCCCGAAGTGTTATAACATATATAGAATATACAAACGTGTCAGTTTGTTGTGTTACAGACTGACACGTTTGTATATTCTATATAGTTAACCATAGTGTATTTCTTATGTAAAATATATGTTTGTCGTTATTGAATAATTAACTGACCGAATCCATGCCGTAATCTTACTGATGAGATAGTCTTTCTACCTGTCCAGAAATGAATTACCATGTTCAGCTCATCACTTGACCCTATAGTGACCCCAAGATTAATTCGTCCACACATTCACAGCCTATTCATTTAGACACAATTTAATACTATCCCAAGAGTTATCCTCTCTTAACTTCTATGCAGGATTTATTATTAATATTGCGTGCATTTCTAATTTCTAACACCGTAATGGTTTGCTACATAAAATTACGCAATGCAGAGGTGGGAAGGGTTGGCACCATTTCCTTTTCGTAAGCAACTTTAGATGTGAACTGACAGCCAGAAGGTTCGCCACTCCTGGGAAATTTTTTCGTTATCAATTGTGAACTCAGATGCTACTTTCAGACATGCTGACGAAGCTAAACCGCTTTAAGGAGGGGGGGGGGGCGGACAGACTCGTTTCTCTCTGAAGTATGCTCTGCGTTGATCAGAACAGCTTATAATCAGATGAAACGGGTGGGGGAAAAAATTCTATAAACCTTATAAATTTTCATAATTAGGCGAACATGTAATAAATCTAAGGTATGTATTTCCATGTGGTCATCGCAGTCTACACTAAAATAAATTGACTGAAAGTACAACAATATGTGCCGTAATTTTTTACACTGTCTGAAAAGTACATTCCTGATCATCATTATGGGTGATTTTGCTAAGCCAGTAGAAAGTATGTGGAGCTGTGCTACATTATCAGTTTCCTTTCATTTACACTTTTCAAGCTTCTGGTTTTGGATTTCGATCATCTGTTTTCTTTATACGCTATCACCGACATGTTCCACAGAAAACACAACAGTACTACACAGGTAATGTCATGAAACAGAATAACCAGAAACCTACAAAGTGTAAACTGCTATGGCATTAGCCTCTGCTTTAACGATGTGATACCGAAACTCAATGGGCTAAACACAATATCAAAATGTAGTATGTGTCCACTTTGACGAATGGGTACGACAAAGAATTTGATAACAACATTACAAAACAGTATTCATATTTTGGTTGTCTTAGTTTTAAAAAAGACACATTAAATTAATTTTATATAACGATAAACAGTCAATGTTTATCCCGAAAACCCTACGAAACCGATAAATTCACTGGGTATGCCAAACGCAGTAAAACTGAAAACAAAACTGGTCGTCACACAATATGGCTCCAACCCGAATCCCAATAACTGACTTCCCTCTGTTAACGGCTTCCTCTTACACCCACGAATCTACAATAGAACTAAGTACGTAATACGCAACCACTTCTTGATGACAAGATATTTTAGCCCACACATACCCTGGCTGGCTTTAAGTATTCCGGTTGAATGGATCTCCCAGCAACTTGTGGTAACAGCAAACATATCACCAGGCACGTACGTACTGGCGTTTCTACACTATTACCACAGCACAGCTACAAACATTACTTACAACTTTAAATTTCGCGTTAAAAAAATCACTCACAAAACGTTAACACTCGAAATGACTTCACGGAGAGCACGCACAAATGAAAAAAGACGGTCAGGCACATTACCAGAATTGCTTCACACATTCTGTACACTTCGTTTATATACCTTTGAAGAAGGGCATTTGAAAAGAACTATGAAATAAAAACGATGTCGGTACGAGCATTTTTCTCCCGAAATCACATCAGAACGCGCACACAAACGTCTGAAGCAATACAATTATGGCTGTGCTTCTTCCCACTGCGTGGTGTATCCACTACGTTGCTTTGCTGGGTTTCTGTTCTATGCACGCCGGCTCAAGCAAGCGACCGGCGACCCCAAAACCCAACAGACTCGCTCGGAGCAGATGACCTACTTTCCTATATACTACAGAGAGAAAGAGAGAGGGTACCCATACTACCGGCTTCAAGAATGTTGATCCCCGGAGGAAATACTATTACCCAACGTAAATGATGTATCCATTTCATTTGCATACAAAGATAACAAGACTGGAAACGTAGGCAAAGCGTAACAATTATTGCGTGTTCGCTGTTATTGACTCTTGGATCTTCTGAGACATGAGATAACACAGCATTTAATGTGCTGTATTTTTCTCTACAAATTTAGCTGAAAACAACTTTCGCTCCCATAACTACAGATGGCCTAAAAGTCAGTTAATCGGCTAGTAAACTGCATGCTAAAATAGTCTGTAAATGTGTTACTTACTGGCTTCAGATATTGCTAAAATGAGATTCTCCATGTTCAATACGCAACTGACAACTCTGTGACAGGGTTTTATAAATCTACTGCAATAATTCCACAATGGCATCAAAATGACGACCAGAATGTTTGATTTAACTGAATTTTGGGCCACTTGTCCTTCACGAGTCATGCCTGCAATGCACGAATGTCTTTCTGTAAAGTTTCAATTACTGTCGCCTGATTTTAATCACAAGTGGAATGTCAACACATTTCAGTACATTTATGTTTTCCATCCCGAAGTGTTTGTAAAGTAATATAGGGACTAAATGTAACAGTCTAACACAACAGTTTATTGGTGTATCTATGGTTGTAGATATACCAATAAACTGTTGTGTTAGATTGTTACATTTAGTCCCTATATTACATTTCAGTACAGTTTGGAATACCACATTTCATAAAAACTCAACAGTTCTTCGCGTTGTTACATGCGGACTAGGAGACATGGGAGGCTAGCAGGAGCGTTCTACAGCGCTTCGTTGGGAACGCACCAAAAATTCTAGTTCACATTAACGTTTCACTGTGATAACAGCAACTGTAAAGTAGCTTACTTATTATATTTAAAGACAGAATAACCCGAATTACATTTAAGGATTCAGTTCAGACCGCGCAGTAAACACACAGCGTATGAGTTACACAGCCACTAATATAGTAATGTATACAGAAATAATCGCTATTTGACCTGAGACCCACACAGAAAACATACTAGTAGACGTACTGTGCTCGCAGAATGTGTAATTCCTAACGTTACACCTGATGGCACAAAAGTACCATTACGCTTGCAAGGTTAATCCTCCCCACCAAATGTCACGGGCAAGTGGGAGATCACGGATTCAAATCTCGGAAGGGAGAAGAACTACCTCAGTGTCTTTGATGCTTTCTTTAGTCCCTCTACACAACTGGACCCTACCTATGCCAATCTACTTAAGTCCAAATATTTTTGTGAGCACTGTCAACCAACCTTAAAGCACTAGACTACATTTCACTCCTAGCATTTAAAAGTCTAGGGTCAGCAGAAAACTTCAGTTTTCAAAAGTAACGTATAGATTCTACACACCGCAAACCGGCTCTACGGCCCACCCCGCCTCCTATCCACTGAGTACAGCTGGCCCTTGCCCGGGCAGTACGTCGGCTCAAAGTGTGAATCCTACCATTCACTTCCATCTAGGGCCCGAGTTAGGAACGAGTGAAACTAAACCACCACTCTCCCGTACGCAATGAAGATGTAATTAATTAAGATCACATACAATCTTGCTTTTCACGTTTACGTTACTGACTAATTCCTTAGTACGGTGTTTCCTTACACAGCTAATGTCTGTACAATTCATCAAGGAAAACTAAGTATCATGCAATTCATGCTTAATGCGACGTATTCACGACACTGCCACTCACTTGCATACTTTTAAAAACATTGTATTTATGTATGTATTTATTTATTATTTAACGACGCCATGACAAACCACTGGGCGCCCAAAAGTAGATGATGGCGAATAATGAAGAGTAGGAGGATGTGGAATCAGTGGTCACAGTCTACTTAAGTTTTCAAAGCAAAATTTTCTGCAATTACATTATATCTCATACGCGTTCTACGTGTCCACTTGTCGTTCTTGACATAATCACATTAACACAATGAAGTTCGAGTTAAGTAATTCTGTCCATTCCATGTTAATCCGGCCTTTTTACATCCCAATACTGTCTTTATCCCTTTTCACGCCATCAATTTCACTCAATGTGAGTGAAGAGGTTTCTCTAATTACACACAACAGAACACATCCTGAACGATGACAGTCGTTCATTGGTCAAGAAAACCCTCTCTTTTATAAAACCAAAATCTCACTGCCGTTTTCAAAACAGCATGCCCCCGGACCTTTACCTGAGCCAGAACAATCCTGCAGACAAAATAACACACTCATATTGCTTTACGATCAAATATGATAAAATTCTTCCGTCTACAGTTAGGTATACGAAGTGGTACCTTCCCTGTAGGTTATATGAGCAACAAACAGCCTGTATGCTTCTCATCTCTCCGATCCGAGTGGCATTCCTTGCCCACCTCAACCGCCTTTACTTACTCCCCTAATAATAATTTTGTGAAGAGTACAAATAATTAAGACTCTGACGCTAACATGTTCTCCAGTCCCTCGCAAATTCCGGGGACAGAACACATGAAGTTATTAGTTTTGTACACTTTCATCCCGTGTATCATATCGCAAAGCAGCATCACAGAGCCCAACAATGCAGTTATATAAACTTCTAATTCATGGAAATGAATAAAATTAATCAGTGTAATGACAAATAAGCTTTACTCAATGTTCAAGACCAACGGTCGCTATCAACCTAATTCGAGATAAGTGTGACATTGGCATTTCAGCAAAAATATTCCAGTAACTATAAATACAATCGCAACCAACTCACTTGTAAACGGTCAGTTGCTTGTGATTGTGAATATTTATAGATATTGTATTTGCTACGGAATGATTCACATAAGAAAAAATATTCCAGAATATTCCAGTTTGTCAGTACAAATCTCTTCTCCCAAGCAGTATGTTAGAATATCACTCAGTACTGTGGTATGATAACATAAAAATAAAGAAATGCAAAAAACATTAATACGAGACTGAGCGGACCTACGGCGAGAGTTTTCACAAAACGAAATGACAAGACAGAACGGGTTTACATGACGCCTGCATGTAAGATTATACAAAAATGTGATTTGACGTTTTCATGGATGTGAAAATGAAAAAGTCGCTCTGACCTACAACTCATGCACTTTCGTTGATGGTTACCAACGTTGCGGAGAAACCTGCTACCTCCATATTCCACCCTGAAGACAGAAGCAGCAGACTGTTGTGAAATAACGTGGGGTCATAACCAGTTTTAAAAATGTTCCTGTTTCGACAGGCTGAAGTATATTTGAAAATAGTTATATTATGGTTGTTGCAGATGAGGAAAAGGCATCACAGCGGCCAGTCACCCGCCCGTCAATACTTCTATCTACACACAGCAATACTTCGCCGCGCTCTTGAATTCATTCCTACTCTCACGACCCCTCAATTTGATCAGTTCGACGTCCCTATTACAAACATCAGTATCTACACAAAAATTTACACTCAGACAGGATCATTTTACATGCACTTAAACAGCAACCGACCTAAGCACAAGAGGCAGAACCAAACACGATGAAAATGTGAAGAAGAAACAACTGAAGAACAAATGAAACACGCGATAATAGTAGAAGATTACAACGAGGGTAAGGGAGAATAATACGAAGACGGGAAAGAGGAAAATGGAGAAAGCAAAACAGAAAGAAGACAAAAGGGATGACAAAAAATAAGGTCTAAAAGCAAGACCTAAAACGATAAAGTAGTAGAGAAAATGGAAATACAAACAAGTAAATGAAACAGGGAGATAACGAGAGAGAAGATGAAAACGGGAGGTCGAAAAAAGCAGGTAAACGGAGATGAAAAGGGAGAGAAGACGACAAAGACGGAAAAGACAATGAGGATAACGAAAAATACAGTGAGAGAGAAAAAAGGGCACAAAAGAGGAAAACGAAAAAGGGTGGAGAAAAGACAAAAAGACGGAAAATATGACAAAGAAAACAAATACAGTAAGAAACAGAGGGAGAAAATAAAAGGCACAGAAGACAAAGACGACAAAACTCCAAGGAAACAATTATTTTTATACACCTCAGAAATGAATTACACTCGTATAATCGGTATGAACTCGAAATATAGGTTATCCCTCCTTCATGCTGCACTGACAGACACTACCTCTTTCCTACAAAACCCCTCCTTATATCCCGAAGTCTAAAACTAGAACCAGTTTCTACACATTAGCGTATTAACATAAAATGTAAACGATTGGTAATGTCTCAAAATAACGACTTCCTAAAAAAAAGTGCTGCTCAAACATCATTCAACCTAATTATTGCTTTTCCTTCACACTGCTTATTCAAATCGTGGTAGTTCATTATGAGAATGATACAAAACAAATACATTGCGCATGTGCGCGAGCGCGCAAAGTTTGTCGTTTTAAAGCGGGTGATAACGCGCGCGCATGCGCGCGCAGAGCTTGTTTTAAAGCGGGTGATAACATAGTCACCACTGTCCTTTAAAGGGTTAACAGTCCCGGCATTCTTCACGTGCTCCACACGCCTCGGCTACTGTGTGACGTAACGCAAGAAAAATTCAATGTAACAATTGCGCATACGAAGGATAATACCTTGTCGATCGTTTATTTAACGATGCTGCAGTTGTTGAGATTACGTTTCTACAGACAGGGCCGGCCACGTGGCGGGCCAGCCGGGTAATTGCCCGGGGCGTCAACCTGTTAGGGGTTAAGTCGTCACTGGAATAATCGGAAGCACGGTGTTCGTAAACTCGGGTTTCCACGTGCGAAAGCATTTCTCCGAAAATCATCCGCAATTTGAGTACGCGCCCTCAAAATGGTTAGCCCGCCCAATTCCATGCCGAAAAATGTTCGGTTTGAATGGGCGCCAAATTATTGGCCGGCCGGTGGCGCTCACGCGTCTCGAGCAGGCCATGTCGACATGGGAGGTCCGTATATAAGGGATGCGATCCTAACCTTCCGCAGAGATCTGAGTTTCAAGCTCAAAGTCATAGGCACGATTTCTCCTTCTCTCACCTCTAACGAATACGAATAAAACGCTATTTCGTGTTAAAAACCGACTTATGCATACTTATATTACTCACACCACTTTATTAGCACTGTTACTCCAACATGTTTCGGCCCTCAAAGGGTCATCTTCAGGGTGTACAACTGATAAATTTCCAACAAAAAAAATGCGTACCAGATGTAAAATTCAGTTTACCGAGCAGCGTGTATTATGTTCGAAACACTCTGTAACTAGCTTAGCTACCAATTATTTTGCCACGTATTAGCACATTCTTATAGTTTCACGTAATTCTTTATTAAGTCTGTTTTTTAGATAAAAAACGGAGTTCTTGATTAATTCGAAAGTTAATCGCTATTTCTAACGCTTTCTGGCAATGTTTATCAGTTTGTTTAATTGCAATATTAATGAAACTAGGTTTTAGATTGTATGTTTTGCACATTTGTTTAACCAAATTTCTGCACTGTTCTATGTATCTTTTCCTTGACGTTAATATATCTCTTACCTATCTGGCATCAGTAAACTTTATCATAATACACGCTGCTCAATAAACTGGATTTTACATCTGGTACACATTTGTTGATTTGGGTGTGAAAATGTATCGGTCGTACTCCCTGAAGATGGCCCTTTGAAAGGCCGAAATATGTTGGCGTAACAAAGTGGTTTGAATATTATGAGTGTGAATTAGTCGGTGTTTTAATATAAAATAGAGGTATCGGAACAAGGAAATGAACAAGATAAACGACAACAACGATTTGTGCAAATGCAAAACACATGTTCTCCAGTCCCACTTTTACCTTGTGGTCACTTCTGCCCGCTACCACTTCTTCATCATCATCATCATCATCATCACCACCACCACCACCACCACCACCATATTCGCCGTCAACCTCCATGTGTCGTCCTAACTTCGTACAGTCAGCGCTGCCATCCCCCC
>JGI20166J26741_11617695_pt1 | contig 11531 bp, 12 predicted proteins | sample TergutCu122P5_FD_26741 | JGI IMG/M metagenome (IMG submission 26741) | reverse complement strand
TGAATTTATTTGCTTTGTCTACCATCTGTCTGCCAAAATCAAGGTTTATCTTGTCTCATCTATATCTACATAAGGTTAAATATGACATAGTGTATGAGACTGGGGGTCTAGAGGTCGCAGGTTCAAATCCTGTCACCCAGATTTGAGTTTGAGAACGGCAAATAAAGTGGGCAAACCCTTGATAGACAAGGCTTGTCCGCTTTTCATATTTTCCGGCCAGCGCCATGCAAAAACAGTTCTAACTCCAGTCCCACAGCATATATCTGGTTATATAGATATTTTTGTAAATCGGGGCTTTTTTCATCATATTCACAGGAGGATGAACATGGAAATACGCCAGGAACAGGAAAACTTGGAGAAAATGGAAACGCGAATGGAGGCGCGGAGGCCCGAACCGCGGAGATATTATAAGCCGCGCGCCTATAGCGGCCCGCACAGGCGCAGGCCTTACAGGCCAACGCGGGGGAAGGCCAAAAATCCGGCGTTTACATTTAAAGAAACGCTGCTGTTGCAGTTTATAGTAAGCGGCGTCGTTTTTGTGTGCGTTCTGGCCGCCTGCGTCGTTAATTTTCCGCTTGCCGCCAGCGTCAGAACGAACTTGAAATCAGCCATAACGCAGAACATAACCTCACGAGACGTATTCAGCTCGGCGGCGGGGGTAATTGACAAGGTGAAGTCGTCATATGGCCTGAACGCGGGCAACGCGGGCAAACCTTCAAATGCGCCGGTTGGCGCCGGCTCGGGTAACGCGGATAAAGGCGGCGCGAACCACACCGCGACAACGCCGCCGGTTTCGACAGCCAACGCGCCCGCGCCCTCGGCAATCACTCAGCAGCCTTCCGTTCAGGAGCCTGCGGGCCAAAGCGCGGCGGATTTGCCCGCGCAAAGCCCCGCGGCGAATCAGGCGGCGGCCGGCGCGGCCCCGGATAATGCCGCGGCCGCCTCCGGCGGCCAGGACGTCAATAACCGCATAGACGAGGATATACTAAACCAAATCAACAGCGCGCAGGACACATATAATCTAAAAAACGCCCAAACTCCGGCAGCGCAAGCCAAAGCGCAGCCGGAGGGCTGATGTTCACGGATCCTGTACACGGCATGATAACTTCGCCCTTCGGAAACAGGGTCAACCCCGTAACAAAACAGAAGGAGCTGCATACCGGCATAGATATCGCGGTGAGCGCCGGCACAAAGGTCGCCGCGGTTGGAAACGGCGTCGTGACCGACGTGGGCACGACCGACGCCGAAGGGCTTTACGTCAGATACGCGCTGCCCGGCGGTTACGAGGCGTTTTACTGCCATTTGCAGAAAGCGTATGTGAAAAAGGGCGACAGGGTAAAGGCCGGGCAGATAGTCGCGCTTTCCGGCAATTCCGGCCGCACGACCGGCCCCCACCTGCACTACACGCTCTGGCTGAACGGGAATCTCGTCGACCCTATGGAATATGTCGATCTGCCGTATGCCCCCGATGTCGAGGCGGAATATAAGGCGAGGGGGGAGCGTATCGTTGAGGCTGTACATTGACAAAACGCGCCTCGAATTCCACCCGTCCCTGCCGTTTGTGTTCGCGTTCTTCGCGGCGGCGGGCTATCTCGGACAACTGATTGCCCTGTTTGTATGCGTCACCTTGCACGAGGCGGCGCATATTCTTTTGGGCCGCATATTCGGGCTTAGGACCGAAAGGATATTGTTTACGCCGATAGGCGAGGCGGCGGGCATAAAAGACCTGGAGTACCTGCCGCCCAAGCGCCGCCGCGCCGTGCTGCTGGCCGGCCCGCTGGCCAATTTTTTCATCGCCGCAATCGTTTACCGCCTGCGGATTTCAGACGGCTTTGCCTTGACCAACGCGATAATCGGCGTTTTCAACCTGCTGCCCGCTCCGCCCCTCGACGGCGGGCGGCTGCTTTCATTCGCGCTGGACAACCGCGTCGGAATGGCGGCCGGCGCGGCGATAACGCGAAGAACGGGCGTATTTACCGGGTTCGCGCTCATTTTGGCCGGATTTGTGCAGATCATAGCGTTTCCATTAAACGGGAGCCTGCTGATAGCCGGGCTATACATTCTGTACTACGCCAAAAAGAACAGCGACAGCGGAGAAAGCTGGTTTTACCGGGCCTCCGCGCTAAAACAGGCGCGGCGCAGGGCTTTGCCGGTAAAAATCCTCCGCGCGGGGCATGACATGCCGCTCCGCGACGCGCTCCGCCGGTTGACGTGGGATTATTACCATATTTTTGTAATCGAACGCGGAAGCGATATTTTCGAAGTTGGGGAGGGGGATTTGATCGGATACGCCGCGAAAAACGGGTTGACCGGGAGCCTTTGGGATTTATCGCTTTTCCCGCGGGGATACTGTGCCGGAGCAAAACCCGAAGATTTACACGACCATAACTTTCCTTTTGTATAAACTCAGCGTAAAATACAGACAAACGGCGATAACCGCGGCGGAAAGCAGCACATACAGCGCGTTAAGCCCATGAAAGGCGACGGACGTGATTTCGAAAAACGCCATCGGCGACAGAAAATAAAACGCCGAATTATACTGCGCGACGAACATCAGGCAGTAGCAAATGACCAGCAGCGCCATCGCCGCGAACACGCCGCTCCTGTATGTTTTGAAAACCGCGCCGCACAGCAGGCCGAGAGCCATCAGAACGCACTGGGTAAACAGCATCCCGGCCCCGGTGGCCAGTATCTGCGCGTAGACGCCGGCGTCGCTTGTAACCGGCAGCATCCCGAGCATCGACAGCGCGAGCGTCACAATCCCGACCGTCAGGATATTGACGAGCGCGGCAAAAACCTTCGCCCAGACGATTGTGCCACGCTTATACGGCTTCGTGAACAAGTATTCCGCCGTTTTGTCGCGGCTTTCCTTTGATATGATGGACGCGCCGGTATACATCGCGTGAGTGAACACGACAAGCCCAGCCCAGTAATACATAACGATATAGTAGCCGATCGCGCTGCTCAGATTCACGTTATAAACCCCGAAAATCAGCTGTCCCGGCACGGGTATCGCGGAGATCGCCTTTTCCATCGCGCCCAGCCCGCCCATAGAGGCGGTCAGCTGCGTCAGCGCGGGGTATTCGAGAATGCCGAACAGGATGACAAGCCCGGCGACGGCGCTCCAGATGATAAGGCCAAAGCGCGTGCGCCTGAGTTCCTTCGCGAATATTGTTCCCAAAAAACCCACCTCACGCTATGAACGAAACGTCTTTTTTGATGAACGTAAAATACCCCGCCGTCCAAAATATAACGCAGAGTATGACAAACGCCGCGATATACCACGTGTTATAAGCGCCGCTGTTGACAATGCCGCTTGTGCCGAAATAAGCGAACGGGGTGAAAAACTTAATCGCATCCGCGTGAACCTTGATAGCGAAAGCCGAGAGTACGAAGAAAACAAACACGACGCCGGCGGAAACCAGCAGCGGCGTCCTGATTTTGGAGTGCACCGCGCCCAGCAGCGCGCCGAACAGGACGAAGAAGATTTCGATTAACAGAAATGACAGCGCGATAAGCGTGAACGTTCGGAAATTGACTTCGCCTTTGAGGTTTGCGGCCGCCGACGCGGCCGCGCCGAGACAGTAAAACGCGCCCGCGATAATCGCCGAAATAAGCCCGGCGGAAACCTTCGCGCAGAATACCGCGCCGCGCTTGAACGGCTTTGTATAAAGGAATTCCGCCGATTTATCGACCGTTTCCTTTGTAAACGTTCTGAGGCCGAGAAACATGCCGTTTACGCCGCCGGCAAGGGCGAAAAAGGTCGTCAGCCAGCCGAACATGCCGACCGGCGTCGAGAGTATGGCCATATCCACGCCGAACGCCTCAAACACGCCGCTTGAGCCCATCGAACTCAAGTCCATCGTCCCCGACGAGATCATATCGACGTAGGCGGGCAGCATGAGAAAGATGAACGCGGCCATGCAGACGCTCCACCAGACGGTATAGGCGCGAAGCTGGCGCATTTCGTATTTGAGAATCGCCATGCCGCGCGCCCCCTATTCGTAATAATGCATGAAAATCTCTTCGAGCGTCGGTTCCTCGACAAAGGCGTCGGTGATGCCAAGCGCGGAAATCCGCTTGAACAGCGCGTCAACGTCGCCCCTGTACATAAACGACGCTTCGGTTCCGTCCTGTTTCAGCTCCGCGACGCTGCCGGTATTGAAATAACCGTCAGGAACCGCCGTCTTTGCCGTGATATAAACCCGCTTAAAGCCGCTTTCGCGCAGTTCGGCGATGGACTGCACGCCTGTCAGCCTGCCCTGTTTAAGTATGGCGACGCGGCCGCAGAACTTCTGAACCTCGCTCAGTATATGGGACGAGAAGAAGATGGTCGCGCCGTTTTTATTTTCTTCCCGGAGTATGTCGAAGAACGTGCGCTGAACAAGCGGGTCCAGGCCGGCCGTCGGCTCGTCCAGGATGATAAGTTTTGGCGAGTGCAGCAGGGCGCTGACGATCGCGACTTTTTTCTTGTTTCCGAAAGAGAGGTCGGCGATTTTGCGGCTCCTGTCGAGGTCAAGCCGCTCGCAGAGCACGTCCGCTTTTTTCCGGCAGTCCTTTTGGTACAGGCGGCCCGTGTAGTCCAGCAGCTCGCGGACTTTCATATTGTCGTAATACGCCGCCTCGCCCGGCACGTAACCGACGTCGCGGGCGATGACGTCCGCCTGTTTGACGCAATCCATGCCGAAAATCGCGGCGCTGCCGGCGGTCGGCTCAAAGAGGGCCAAAAGCGTACGGATCGTCGTGGACTTGCCCGCGCCGTTCGGCCCGATAAAGCCGAAGATTTCGCCTTCCTCAACGTCGAACGTGACATCCTCAATGCCGCGCTGTTTGCCGTAGAATTTTGTAAGCCCGTTCAATGCCATTATCGCGCTCACCGCAGGTGCTCCCCCTTATAGTATCATAGCACGTAAAGAATCAAAAATTCACAATCCTCTCAAAATCCGGTTTCAGGCTCGCCCCGCCGACCAGGCCGCCGTCGATATCCGGCATTGTGAACAGCTCGGCGGCGTTTGCCGCGCTGACGCTGCCGCCGTACTGCACGCGAATGGCGTCCGCCGCGGCTTCGCCGTATATCTCGCGGATACACTGGCGAATGGCCGCGCAGACCTCCTGCGCCTGCTCGCTCGTGGCCGTGCGGCCGGTGCCTATGGCCCAAATCGGCTCGTACGCGATGACCGCGCCTCCCGCCGCGTCCGCGGGGACGCCCAGAAACGCTATGCGTATCTGCTGGCGCACGAAGTCTATGGTCACGCCCTGCTCGCGCTGTTTAAGCGTCTCGCCGCAGCAGACGATCGGCGTCAGGCCGTGCTCCAGCGCCTTGAGCAGCTTTTTGTTCACGCCCTCGTCCGTCTCCGCGAAGTACTCGCGGCGCTCCGAATGGCCGATTATCACGTATTTCACGCCGGCCGCGGTCAGCATAGCCGGCGATATTTCACCCGTGAACGCGCCGTTTTCCGCAAAATGCATATTTTGCGCGCCTATGGCGATATTCGTGCCCTTTACGGCCTCCGCCGCCGCCGCGATGCACACGAAGGGCACGCAGAACACGACGTCGGCTTTATCCGTATCGCATTTGTCTTTAAGGGTATTGATCAGCTCAACGGCCTCGGCCGGCGTTTTGTTCATCTTCCAGTTGCCCGCGATAATTTTTTTCCGCATGATGTTTTCCCCCATTATTTGTCCTGCACGGCCACGACGCCCGGCAGTTCCTTGCCCTCCAGAAATTCCAGCGAAGCGCCGCCGCCGGTGGAGATGTGCGTCATTTTATCGCCGAAGCCGAGCTGGTTAACGGCCGCCGCGGAATCGCCGCCGCCGATGATGGTCGTCGCGTCGATGGAAGCGAGGGACGAGGCCACGGCCACCGTACCCTTGTCGAAATTCGGAAATTCGAACACGCCCATCGGCCCGTTCCAGACGACGGTCTTGGCGCCCTTTATGGCGTCCGCGAAGAGTTCGCGCGTCTTTTCGCCGATATCCACGCCCATCCAGTCGTCCTCTATGCCGCCGTTCGGCACGGTCTTGAACTCGGTGTCGTTCTTGAATTCCTTCACGACGACGGTATCCACGGGCAATAAGAACTTGACGCCCTTATCAGCCGCCTTTTTGATCATATCCTTCGCGTAATCTATTTTATCCTCTTCCAGCAGGGATTTGCCCACGCCGAAACCCTTGGCTTTCAGGAACGTATAGGCCATGCCGCCGCCGATGATCAGCGTGTCCACCTTGTCCAGCAGGTTGTCGATGACGGCGATCTTGTCGGAGACTTTCGCGCCGCCCAATATGGCCACAAACGGGCGCACAGGGTTGTTCACGGCGTTGCCGAGGAACGCGATCTCCTTCTCCATCAGATAGCCGACGGCCGAAACCGGCACAAGCCCCGCCACGCCCACTGTCGAGCAATGCGCCCTGTGGGACGAGCCGAACGCGTCGTCCACATACACATCCGCGAGGGAAGCGAGGTCTTTGGAGAACGCCTCGCCGTTCTTGGTCTCCTCCGGGCGGAAGCGCGTGTTCTCCAGCAAAACGACGTCGCCGTCCTTCATATCGGCAACCGCCTTGCGCGCGTTGTCCCCGACCACGTTATCGTCCGCGGCGAAAACGACGGGCTTGCCCAGCAGCTCGCCCAAGCGCTTGGCCACGGGCGCGAGGGTCGCGGAAGGGTCCGGCCCCTTGGGCTTGCCCAGGTGCGAACAGAGTATGACCCTGCCCCCGTCTTTGATGAGTTTTTTGATGGTGGGCAGCGACGCCACAATGCGGTTTTCGTCCGTTATCCTGCCGTCCTGCAGCGGCACGTTAAAATCGCAGCGCACCAGCACGCGCTTGCCGGATACATTGATATCGTCGACGGTTTTCTTGTTAAGCATATTGTGTTCTCCTTCTGTATATTGGGATTTTTATTCCATCATCTATCATTTTACCACCGCCGGTTCAATTTATCAAATAAAATTTCACATTTATGTATATTAATTCTGATAATGGAAATAATTACAATGTAGTCTTGAACCGCGAGCGCATTCGCGGCCAAAGACATTAATATCCCCCCTCGACCCGGCCTCATCCCCCCTGAGTCCGGGTTCTTTTTTGCGCAAAAAATAACGGCCGGCTGAATGAGCCGGCCGCTGCCGCTTTAATAGTTAACTAACATTCCTCTTCTTCTTTTTCTTCGATGCACGGCTTGTGGTAGTGCACTATTACGCCGTATTTCAACGGCACATCCACGCTCAGTTCCTGCTGGAGCGTATAGCAAAATTCTCCGCGGTCATCATCGCAGCATTTGAGGCCAGGCTCTACCTGCATATCGCCATCGCATTTCGCGTCGGGCTTCAGCACTTGCACATACGGTCTAACGGTCATTGGCACAAAAACATCGTATTCACAGTGTTTATGCCTGTCGCAGGCAGGGATATCATGCCGTTCCTCGGTGCCCTGGTCGTTAGCCGATTCGAGCGCGTTATAGCGCGGCTTGTTTGCAGTATCGTAATTATAAAGCATATCGTCCTCCTTTGTATATTTATTCAGGCGTAAGCCTGTACTACATATTATGAGGACGGTTTGATATTGTGACGGATTGAACGGGCAAAAAATCCGTTTCGTCAAATCTTTACCAGCGTCTCAAAGCCCTTCTCCAGCTCCGCGTCCGTGGGTACGTGATCTGTCATTGTTCCTTTATTATAGCTGTCGTAAGCCGCCAAGTCAAAGTATCCGGTGCCGGAGAGGCCGAGCAGGATGGTCTTTGCCTCGCCGGTTTCTTTGCATTTGAGGGCCTCGTCCACGGCCGCCTTTATGGCGTGGGAGGATTCCGGCGCGGGGAGCGTGCCCTCGCACCGCGCGAACCGGACGGCTTCCGCGAACACTTCGCTCTGAAGGTATGATTTTCCGCGGATATAACCATCATGGTAAAGCTTGGAAAGGATCGGGCTCATACCGTGATAGCGCAGGCCGCCCGCGTGGTTCGGCGAGGGGATGAAGCCGCTGCCCATGGTGTACATGCGCATGAGCGGCGTGGTCCTGGCCGTGTCGCCGAAGTCGTAGGCGTATCTGCCCCTGGTCAGCGACGGGCAGGAGGCCGGTTCCACGGCGATAAAATCAATGTTGTTCTTTCCGCGGATCCGGTCCGCCATGAACGGGGAGATAAGCCCGCCCAGGTTGGAGCCGCCGCCCGCGCAGCCGATTATGATATCCGGCTCTATGCCGTACATTTCGCACGCGGCCTTGGCCTCCTGGCCGATCACGGACTGATGCAGCAGCACGTGGTTGAGGACGCTCCCCAGGACGTAACGGCAGTTTTGCGTTTTCATCGCGGTCTCTATGGCCTCGGAAATCGCGCAGCCCAGCGAACCGCCCGTGCCCGGGTTCTCCGCTAATATCTTCCTGCCGGAATCCGTTGTATCGGACGGGGACGGGACAACCTTTGCGCCGTATGTCTCCATGCAAATCTTTCGGTACGGCTTCTGTTCGGACGAGACTTTGACCATGTAAACGGTAAGGTCTACCCCGAAAAACGCGCAGGACATGGCCAGGGCCGTGCCCCATTGGCCCGCGCCGGTTTCGGTCGTCAGATGCGTAATGCCCTGTTTCTTGGCGTAGTACGTCTGGGCGGCGGCGGAATTGAGCTTGTGGGAGCCGGAGGTGTTGTTGCCCTCGAATTTATAGAAAATCTTCGCAGGGGTGCCCAGCTCCTGTTCGAGGCAGAAGGCGCGCACAAGCGGCGACGGGCGGTACATCTTGTAAAAATTCCGGATTTCCCCGGGTATCTCGATGAACTCGTCCGTGGCGTTCAGCTCCTGGTCCACGACGTCTTCGCAGAACAGCGGCAGCAGGTCCTCCTTCACGCACGGTTGCAGCGTGCCGGGGTGCAGCATGGGGTCGGGCTGTTCCTTCATCGCCGCGCGGACGTTGTGCCAGTGCGTCGGCAGCTCGTGCTCGGTCAGGTAAATCTTGTACGGCGTTTCTTTCATTTGAATCAATCCTTTCGAAAATTAATTATTTACTCTATTTGACATGTACCGGTATTGATTATAACCTAATCGATAAATAAACTCAATATCTATATCCTTTTATTTCCTGCGATATAAGCGGCGACTTCGTTATAAAACCCCGTGTCGTTGGCATATTTTATATAGTTTTTGATGGTCTTGAGCCAGTCGAGCGTAGACGGGGCCGATGTTTTGATAACGTTTAGGATGTCCTTGGTGGTTATGCTCCTGTCGCTCCCGGTATTCATTATATCCTCTATCACGCTTTCAGCCGCGTCCTCGACGGCGTTTTCAATGTCCGCGCCTGAGAACAGTTCCGTCGCGGCGGCGAGCGCGTCAAAATCGAGCTTATCGCAGGGCCGGCCCGCTAATTTCAATTGGAATATCGTCTTCCGTGCTTCCCTGTCCGGCGGCGGCACGAAGATGGCCTTATCCAGCCTGCCCGGCCTTTTGAACGCTGCGTCCACATCCCAGGGCATATTCGTCGCGCCGATGATCAGCATCCGGTCCGTGCCGGTATCGACGCCCTGTATCTCGGTCAGCAGCTGGTCAATCACTCCGCGCATATAGTCCGATGACAGTTTGCTCCGGTTGAACCCCAGCGTGTCGATCTCGTCGAAGAACAACACGCAGGGCTTTTGTGCGCGGGCCGTGTCAAAGATATCCTTGACGTTGCGCTCACTCTCGCCAATATACTTGTTCAGCACGTCCGTGATCGCCACGTTGATAAACCTGGCGTTGCACTCGCCCGCCGTCGCCCTGGCGATGAACGTCTTGCCGCATCCCGGCGGCCCGTACAGGAAGATGCCGCCGCCTATCTTCTTATTAAAACGGTTGAACAGTGAGCGCTGTTCGAACGGCTTGATAATCTTCATGCTGATCGTATTCTTGAGGTTCTCAAGCCCGCCGACGTCCTTGAACGTCACCTCGGGTACGCCGGGCGGCTTTTCACTCTTACGCAGCGTTATCACGGCCTTGTCCAGCAGAATGACGTTGCTGCCGTCGCCGTACTCGGCCCCATCCTCCGGGTCGTCATCATCCGATTCATTATCCTCCGGCTCGTCCTCTTCGGGATCGACATACCCGGCATCTGGCTCTACAGGACTTTTCCCTTCCGCGCCTAGATTGAACATTTCCAGCATCTGGCGCGATACTCTGTCTTTAATATCCTCCCCGCCTAATTTGAGCGCTTCGGCGAAAGCGACAGCCGCCTCCGCGACGTTCCCACTCTCTTTGTATTCGCTGCCCAGCAAAAAGTACAGATCGGCGTTTTGCACGTCACTTTCTATAAGCTTTTTCAATATTTCAATTTTCTCGTTATTCACAGGCGTCTCCCTTTATGCTAATTATGCAAATTGTACAGCGCATAAATTGCTACAAAAAAAATAGCAATCAAAGCAAATACACATACAAATACGGCATTTATTATATTTTTTCCTCTATGGGCTTCAAATTTTTTAAGTATATCGTAAAGGTACCGTTTTGTCGGATATTTCTCTATTAGTATCTTAAGCAGCTTTATTGCCTCGCTATATCTATGTTTTTTCTCACTGTGGTAGATTATGATATTTGCGAAGTGCTCCTCAAATCCATTTTCCAACAATTTTTTCAGCATACGATCAGTTTCTGATTTTCTGAAATGCTTGCCAAAGTAACGAAGTGCTACAAAAATGACATGCGGGTCGTTTGGCTCTCTTTCCAGGGCTGATTTAAAAGTCTCAAATCCGATGTAATCTGAATCTGTTATCTTTAGGCAAGCTGCATAGTATATCTGCGCAAGTATATTGTTCGGATTCAAATCCAATGCCGCTTTAAAATAAATTGCGCTTTTATCAAAAAATGAGCTATTGAAGTATATGGCACCGAAAAAATATAGTGCATCAAATTCTGAATATCCATTTTCCCTCGCTTCAGTCATGACCGCAATAGCTTCATAATATCTACTTAGTTTTCCCAAAGTGAGGGCGAGGTATTTAAGCAAATTGGCGTCTCTGGGATTCTCTGAAAGCAACTCCCTAAAAAGCGGCTCGGCACGCTGAAATGAGCCTATCTTATAAAAATGTTCCGCGAGAATATATCTTTCGTCTTCATAATACTTACCTACAACACTCACATCCTCACAAGCCCACTGCATAATAGCGCATAACCTATTATACCATTTCCTGCGGTAATTTAAAAGATATATTTTGCTCGAAAAAAGTCGTTTACATTATAAGAAAGTATTGTTATAATAAAGTCGGGGATTAAAGTACAAAAAATAGAGGGATAATTATCAGAGTAATCGCCGGTTCGGCAAAGGGGCATACGCTGGCCGCGCCGGCCGGGCTCGCCACCAGGCCGACTTCGTCTAAGGCGCGCGGGGCGCTGTTCAGTATGCTGGGCGACAGGGTCGCCGGCGCGTCGTTTCTGGATTTGTTCTGCGGCAGCGGGGCGAACGGGATTGAGGCGCTTTCGCGCGGGGCCGCTCATTGCGTGTTCGTGGATAAATCCCGCGAATGCGAGGCCGCGCTTAGGCGCAACCTGGAGCATACAAAGCTCGCCGCCCGGTCCCGC
>JGI20166J26741_11617584_pt1 | contig 11531 bp, 9 predicted proteins | sample TergutCu122P5_FD_26741 | JGI IMG/M metagenome (IMG submission 26741) | reverse complement strand
TCGCCGCCACAATATTTGGACATAAGAGTTGGGCGGCAGCGGCCGTCCAAAAGTAATGAAGCTGCTGCCTTTGTGGCCAATACGGGTTTGAATTGTTCCGAATTTTTGTATCCATGCCAATAAACGACATTTTTTCATGGAGTTGACGCACATGACAACCGGAAGAATCCTCTTTCTCATATTATTGTTCTCGCATACCGCACTTTTCGCCCGCGAGAATGAAGGGGCGCGTGAGAATTCATTGTTGCTCAACGGGACGTGGGAATATGCCGTCGGCGATGGCAACACGCGGGGCGAGACAGCGACGGATCAGGGAACGCTGAACTGGAAATCAATCAAACTGCCGCAATCGGGACTGCCGTTCAAAGATGTCACCAATGAGACGAAATTCGTATTGGTGCGCCGGACGTTTCAACTGACGCCGGAACAGGCGAAATCGCTCGCCGTGTTGCGGTGGAACCGTATCGCCTGGGGAGCTGAAGCGTTGATCAACGGTCGGAAAGTCGGCGAAAACGAACCGACGGGGCCGTATCAGGTGATTGTTCAACCGGGCGTGCTCAAGGTGGGTGAAAATCAAATCGTCCTGAAAATTCGCGGTGCCGCCGGGGTGCGACGCAGCAAAAGCGGCAATCCGATGTTTCCCTGCGGATTCGGCGTCGGCGTGCCGGAGGTGACCGACGACATCTGGATCGACTTTGCAACGGACGCCTACATGAAATGGGTGCTTGCGATGCCCGACTTGGCCACCGGTCGCGTTGTGATTCGTGTCACAACGGTCGGCCTGAAAAAACTGGACAATTTGGAAATCATCGCGAAGGTGTCACCATGTTCGGATGATGCGAACGTCAAGCCTGCGCAAGCGTGGAAAGCCGTTCACACGACGGCGCACCTGCTTCCTGATCCTGATCCGCTCGGCGGCGAACATTTTTACGTCGACGTCCCGGTACCGGGATACGAACCCTGGACTTATGAGAAACAACCGCTTTACTCGGCCAACGTCAAACTTCTCAAAGACGGCAAGTTACTTGATGAAACGACATTCCGTTTTGGGATGCGGGAAATCGGCGTCCAAGACGGCAATTACAAACTCAACGGCAAAAACCTTTGGCTGCGCGGCTCGAATCTCGTCTTTGAATGGAACTGGGCGGACATTATCACCGGCAAAGAGGTCGATTATCTTGTCACCGAGGCACGCGAGATGAGTATGAATTCGTTCCGCACGCACACGCAGCCGCCGAACCGCATCGTCAGTGACGTTTGCGACGAACATGGCACGATGCTGCTCGCCGAATTTCCAGTGCTTTACAATTATCAGGATTACAAATTTACTCCTGAGGAATACGAAATCTGGCATCGCAACGTTCTGACCGATTCGGCAGGCTGGATGGCGCGGCTTTGGAATCACCCATCGGTCGTGATGTGGGTGCTTTCCAACGAATCCAATGTCGATAACAAGTGGGAGGAAACAGTCTTTCAGGATTTCGTCAACCGGCTTGACCCGACGCGTCCGACCATGCGCACCGGAACGACCGGAACGAAGGACAACCTCGATGTTCATACGTGCGGCAATATCACGGATACCATTGAAGGGGAGTTTTTGGCGAATATGCCGTACTGGGTCAAGCATGAGAAAAACCGGACGTTGACCAATTCGGAGTACATGAATTATTTCGGGCATCCCAACACGCAATGGGCGGGCATTGATGATTCGCCTGCCAATGACATGGCCGTCGCACAGATCGGGGCCGAACACACCGAAGCGATGCGTCGCGCACGCATTGACGCGATTTTGCCGTACATGTACGCTGGTTGGACGCGGACGAGACTTGCGGCCAGGGTGCGTGAGCGTGGAACAGGAAGTGCCGTGTGGAAGGCGAATTACGCTTCGCCGCTTTCGGCGGCGTGGCACAGTTCGCTTTCGCCGGTGCTGGCGAGTCTTGATCTGTTCGACCCGGATTACCTGACCGGTCAGGAAGTAACGACCGATTTGTATTTGATCAACGATTCGTGGCATGATGCGAACATGCATGTCGATCTTTTGTTGACGAAAGAGAATCCCGAATGGATTCCTGAAGCGGCATGTTTCGACAAGCCGGTGGAACACTGGAGTTACAATTACTCGATGAAGTCGGATACGGTCGAAAAAACGCAGGTCCAATGGCAATTACCGAAAGAGGAGGGAAATTACTGGCTGACGGCACGTCTGACCGGCACTGAAGGCCAAATCAAAGGCCGTCCGGTGCTCAGCCAGCGTTTCGTACGAGCCGTCCATGCACCATTTGCTTCGGAAGCATTGCGCAAGCGGGAATTCGTGATCCTGGGTGCAGACGATACTGCAAGAGAATTTTTCCGGTCAATGCAACTGAAAACTTGGGAGGTGCCCCAATCGGGAACGATGATCCCGCTCATGCCGGAGAAGCACACAATTGTGATTTGGGACGCTTCCCATGTCACGGCGGAAGCCAAACGAGCCGCCGCCAGACCGTTGCATCAGTTTGCCGGGAGCGGCGGACGTGTCATTGTGCTGGCGACCCCGTCGTGGAATTGGCGGGAATTGTGCGATGTCAAAATCGACCATGACCCGCGATTCAGCCGGGTGTTTGCGGCACCCGGTCTTTCGACTCCCGCATCCGGCGGCATTGACCCGCAATGGTTGATTCGCTGGAACGGCCTTCCCGGAACGGTCGCTTACGGAAAACTTGACGGCGACATCATGAAACATGCGAAAACCATCCTGTGGGCGCACGATCCTGAAACGGTGGTCATGGCCAACGTCCCTGCGGTGTCCGGCAAAGGTAAAATCCTGTTTTCGCAACTGATTTTCCAGGATCGCGTCAACGAATCCGGTGGCCATTACGATCCCGTTGCCGCACGGCTCCTGATTCGCTTGCTCGAACAGGATTTTTAAAATTCCGTTCCAAAGGTCAATAAGGTGATACAGATACAAGGACAATTATCCAGTCAGTCGCGGATGCGTCTTCGGACGGGGGAGCTGATTCTGCGTGGTTTCGACGACGACGAAATCCCCGGCGTTTCGCTCTCCTCGCTCAGGCGGTGGCGAACGAAAGTCGAACACGACGGGCTTCATGCCATCGCACGAAAATCCGGTTCGGGGCGTTTTGTCGACAAGCCGCTTGCCTTTCGGTGCCCGGCCGTACAATCGTGTCATGTTTGTTTTCGCGGATGTTTCATCGAGAAACACCGGTTTTTTCGGGTTCAAACCGACTTGCATCAATTTCCATTCCGCGCGTTTTTGCGCAACGTCAGGCCGATCTTTGAGGATACGTTGTCTCATTTCGTTCGGAATCCGGGTCATCGCAAGCCTCCATGATGGAAATCAATAAACATCCTGGCAATCTTGCTATTGTAACCGATCAAATTATTTTACAGTATACCAATTTTGGAAATGTTCTAGGAATGTGTTTTCTTGCGAAATTTTCGGTAAAAGACACTTTCTAAGAGTAAGTCTTGTAAAATTTAGACATAACTCTTATTCTCAGAAGTTCTTTCCATCATCGTGCCGGCTCGGCGGCAATGAGACTTTTTTCATTTCGCTTTGTGCGATTGGTAAATTTCGAACGCCTCATCCGGTTTCAGACCGTCATGCACGACGGACCGCACCGCTTTGATCATGCCGACGGGGCAGTCCGATTGAAAGATGTTGCGTCCCATGTCGACGCCGGCGGCACCCTGATCAATCGCCCGGTAAGCCATTTCGAGCGCGTCCCGTTCCGGCAGTTTTTTGCCCCCGGCAATGACGATCGGTACTGGCACGGCGTTGGTCACCTGCTCGAAATCCTTGTCGCAATAGTACGTTTTGATGACGTGCGCCCCGTTTTCGGCGCAAACGCGGCTGGCCATGCCAAGATACCGGGCATCGCGAACAAGCTCCTTGCCGACGGCGGTCACCCCCATCGACGGAATGCCGTATTTTGTCCCCAGATCGACCATTCGGGTCAAATTGCGGATTGTCGATGCTTCATGTTTCGGGTCACCGATGGCAACCATGGCCGCAAGAATCGACGTGTTGAGCCGGACCGCTTCCTCGATGTCGAGCAGGCATTCGTCGTTGAGATCGGTCAAAACTGTTGAACCGGCCGAATAACGGAGCGAAACCGGCTTGTTGAACGTCGGCGGAACGATCGAGCGGAGTACCCCGCGCGTACACATGATGCAATCGCTGTATTCGACAAGCGGCACGATCGTCAGGTCGAGACGTTCAAGTCCCGAGGTCGGCCCCATGATGTAACCGTGATCGAACGCCAGCATGACGGTGTGTCCCGACTTCGGGTTGAATATCCGCGAAAGCCGGTCTTTCATCCCCCAGTCGAGGTGCGAGCATCCTTTGAGAAAATATCCTTCCGTTTTTTGCGGAACGCCGAAGCCGAAGTTTTTACCCGATTGTACGCTGTCATTGTCTGCCATGAGACGCCTCTATCCTGAAAAGTGAAAAACGAAAAGTGACTCAAGAGCGCATTGATCTGCGACCAACCGCTAAAATTGACCAAATAGTAATGAGATTTGGCGTGTGGTAATGGATCGTTCGCAAAAATTGTGCATTACCGTTCGCGAAAAACAATGCGGCCGCGTTCCATGTCATATGGACTGACTTCAACGTTGACCCGGTCGCCCGGCACGACACGAATTCGGAATTTACGCATTTTTCCCGCGAGACGACAAAGAATTTCATGGTTCAGGTCGTCCAATCGAACACGAAATGCACCGCGCACCTCTTCGGTGACAACGCCACTCAGTTCAATCGCTTCTTCTTTTGATTTTTGTTCGTCCAAGAGATTTTCTCCACATCAAGGAATGGGGTATGACAATTTCCTGGAAAAACATAGTGCGCAACATTGCACTTTGAGCGAAAAAAATCACACAAAAATCATATTTTGTGCAGGAAAAGACAGGAATTGCCAAAAAGTGTATTTTCTATCATAATTTACTTGAGATAATCCTTAATTCCAGCCCCCCTGAATACCGTTCTTGAGTATATTCTGATGAAGTCTATGCTTGTTCCGACATTTCAATTGAAGTGATGGCCATGTCCAAAAAAACAGAAAATTTTTCCAAAATCGTCCCTCAGATGCCAAACAGCCCGGTCGGAAAGGTCGAAAATCCGATTCAGGAAATGGATCAGGAGGAAACGACGCTTCACGAGTTTTACCTGAAAGACAAGCATTACAAGTTATGGCGACAGCTTTACAAAGGACAAAGGCGAAACAACTTTTACATGGTGCTTCTTGCGGTGACGATCATTGCCGCAGCGTTCGGAATGATTGCGGTGATGCTCATCCCCAATCAACAAGACCCGAGCCGGTTTCCGAGGCTGATCACTTATGGTCTGTTCAATGACGAAGTGGGATACAGAAACTCCATGTCCTTTCTTTTTCATTTTGAACTGCCGACCGCAATTGCAATAACGCCTGACGGCCGAATCGCGATTTGCGGTTTCAATGAAGGGGCGAATCAAATCGCATTTTATTCGCAAACAGGTGTTTTGTCCGGAAATTTGCCGATGCCCGATATCCCTTTGAACATGGTTTTTTCAAAGCAAGATCAGATATTTCCAGGAAATATCATCATTTCCTTTCAGGATCACATCGCCGTTTTCGCCCCCGATGGCACCCGGATTCAAACACTCCCGGTGCCGGCATCCCAATCGTTCATCTCCGGCCTGGCGATTTTTCAGGACCACCTCTTCGCGGCGGACGCTTTGCAGAAGAAAATTTATCGTTACGACAGAGACGGCCAACTTGATTTGACCATCGAACAGGGAAGTTCCCGCGATGACGAGGGAAATGCTTTCCCCGGTTTCGATATCGCGTTCCCTTACTTTTCCATCGCGTTCGATCCGGCGGGAATTCTTTGGGCATCCGACACGAACCGTCACCAACTGATCCCGTTTCAACCGGATGGGAAATGGCTCTCGTCAAAAACATTGAAAAAACCGGATGCGGACCATGCAGGCTCGGGGCACGCGTTTAATCCCGTCAATCTGCTGATCTGCCCAAACGGACTTTTTGTCCTTGTGGAAAAGATTGAGCCGCTGATGGAGGTGATCCGTTTTTTTTCCCCGGAAAGCGATCATGCGTCTTATGTGACGGACCCCGTCGTTTTGAATTCCGGATTTCCTGAATTAAAACACCGGAATTTCACCGCATGGTCGGAATTTGTACGTCGTTTGCATATCAGTGAAGACGAATTGTTGGATTGGTGCCGGACGCTCAAACTGGCTTCGCTTTCCGATGGCTCTGTTTTCGCAATGGACCCGACCAACATGAAAGTTTACCTGTTCCAGAAAAGCGGCGGTCATGCAAATCTCCCGGCAGAAAAGGACCATTCGCAGGACTGAATATTTGTTCATATACCGTAGTACCCGACCAGAGTTAAAATTGTGGTTTCACACAGAGTCACGGAGAGATTTCAAGAGAAGCTTGTCTCCTCCGTGCCACAGTGCTTCCATGTGAGAAAAAAATTGCTCCAAATCCCACAAAATTAAGTTTGGCCGGGTACTACTGCGAAGTTGTCAGAATTTGTCGGGCCACCGCAAGATCAAAAGGGGTGGTGATTTTGAGATTGGTCCGCTCCGAAGGAACGATTTTGACGCCCCGTCCGATGTTTTCCAAAAGTTGTGCGTCGTCCGTTGCGTGAAACGTACCGCGTTTGTGATATGCTTCGACAATCCATTCCCGGCGAAACACCTGTGGTGTTTGCGCCTCCCAAAGATCGTGACGCGGCACCGTTTCGACAATGTCATGCAACCCGGAAGTCGTGTCAATCGCATGAGTTGTATCAACGCGTTTCAGCGTCCCCACCACGGGGGAGGCGAGAATCGCGGCCCCATATCGTTGTGCGGTGGAAAACACCGCGTCGACTTGTTCTTTCGTCACACACGGCCTTGCCGCATCATGGATCGCGACGAAATCAATGTCGTCGCGAATCCGTTTTAGAGTAAATTTGGAGTTGGTCTGGAGTTTTTCCGTTCCCGTTGGTCGCTCCTTGATTGAAACAACATCTCCAAACCAACTCCGGATACGCTCCAGTCCGTTTTCGACCGACTCAAAACGTTCTTGCCCTCCATCGACCAAATCAAGCGACCAGGCCGCAATTTGGCCGGCATACCGTTTTTCAAAAAAACTGCGGTCTTCGGCGGAAAGAACGACGAGAATCTGCCTGACAGAGGGATGAGCGGCGAACAGTGCGGCACTATGTTCCCAAACCGCTTTGCCGCAAAGATCGGCAAACGGTTTTTTGGGCGTTGTTTTTTTGAGCGGGTTTACAGCAAAACGGGTGCTTTTTCCCGCCGCGACAAGAATAACGGCAAAACGGCCTGACATGAACGTCATTCTTTCGCCCGGCTGAGAAAACCGCCGGTTCGTGTGTCGACTTTGATCAATTCCCCTTCTTCAAGGTACTCGGGGACATGAATCAGGATTCCCGTTTCGAGCGTCGCCGGTTTGGTGCGGGAAGTTGCCGAATTTCCCCGTGCGGCGGGGTCACATTGGGTCACGCGAAGCTCAACCGTTGCCGGAATTTCAATGCCGACACATTCGTCATTGTAAATCAGCACGCGAATCCCTTCCAGATTTTCGGTTATGTATTGCGATTCTTCCTGAATGTCGCTCGTGGCAAGCGAATACTGGTTGTAGTCGAGTTGATCCAGAAAATGGGTCATGTCCGAATCGGCGTACATGTATTTGACTTCGCGTTTTTGAAAGTCGGCATCTTTGAGCGACTCGCCGCCGCGAAGGGTGATATCCACCTTTTGTTTTGAAATCAGATTTCTGGCGCGGTATTTATAAAGCGTTGCCGCTCCGCGTGCCGAGGGGGATTGAACCGTCACATTTTCAATAATGCACGGCAAATCGTTGTAAACGACGACGACGCCACGTTTAATGTCTTTTGCAATCATGAACCCCCCCAAACACCGGACCGGCAATGCCCCAAGGAATCACACCGGACCGATTTTCGCAACGAGTTGAAAATTTTCAGGTCAAAACACCAAGTGTAAAAGATGATTTCGTGACGCTCAAGGGGGGTAACCGTTTGAGCAGTCGGCGGCGTATTATTAATTCAAATGAGGCTCTATTCCGAAACCGGGTTGAGATGCAAAATCTCAAAGTTTTTTGACGCGAATCACGCGAAATACCGCGAAACAGACGAGAAAGCATGATTTTTAGCGTTTTTTGCGTCATTTTCGTGTGTTTAGCGTCAAAAAATGTGCAAGGAAAGTCCATCAACCTGCAACCGAAGATGAGCCTCAAATGGTTGTAACGTTTATGCTGAACAAGAAAAAAAGATAAAATAATCCGGTTTTTCCAAATGTAGTGAATAAACGTCCGTTTGGTTGACGATGATCAATATACTAATGTATCGCCTGAAGGCGATGGTTTTTATGTCACCATTATGAAAAATAAAAATCATGATGAAATTGCATTTCAAATCGATGCGTCGTCATCCTCTTTGGGTAATGACACTGTTATTGTCCTTAAATTCAATGGTGCTGTTTGCCCAAGAGGAAAAAGTAGAAGAAACGAACCTTCCACAACCGCCACTCAAAAAGCTGACGGCGATTTCGAATGAGGGAAACAACGCCGCCCCAACCCAGACGCCTTCCCCGGAGGAGCTATTGGGATGTCAAACTCCCAGTTGTCTTCCGGCAGAAAGTCCGGCGGAGAAATCAGAGAATCCGGAAGATTTCCCCTTTCAACTTTTCCGCGATGGCTCGCGTCTGAAACTCAGCGGTTGGGTCGAATCGGGGCTTTATGTGAACAGTCATGGAGCAACGTCAAAATACGGTCCGTATGGTGCAGGGTTGTTGGAGAACAGCGGTAACGGTCCAAATTTCGGAGCCGGGTTGCGTACCACCGATTATAACATGAACCAACTCTGGACACGTTTGATCCGCGAGATGAATTGCGAAAACGGTTTCGACTGGGGATTCCGGGCGGACTTGCTTTACGGCATGAATGGTTACGGAGTTCAATCGTCGGGGGACAATTCGTTTGATACCGGGTGGGGAGAAGGGGATTACGGTCTCGGATTTCACCAACTCTATGCGGAAATGGGATATAAAAAACTGACCGCACGCTATGGTAAATTCGGTACGCCTATCGGTTGGGAAGAAACAGCATCCTGGAATAATTTTTTCTACAGTCATTCCTATTGCTTCAATATCGAACCATGTATTCATACCGGAGCATTGCTTCATTACCAGTTGACCGACGACTTGAAACTGGCAGGTGGTTGGTCCGCCGGAATGGAAAATGGTTTTACCAATCGTTACGGCGATCAATCGGTGATTGCGGGGTTTGAATGGGCGTTAACGAAAAAAAGCACATTGTATTATTACATGACCCAAGGAAAACTGAAAAACGGGCTTGATGCGGAAGGATTCGACCGTTTCGAGAGCGGGTTGGATACGGAGTATTTCATTCAATCCATCGATTTCGAGTGGAAACCCACCGAAAAATGGACTTATGTGTGTCAATACAATTTGAATAACCTGAATGAGTTCGGTGGAAATCAGGTTTCCGCTTACGGCATCAACAACCACCTGATCTACAAAATTGACGACAAATGGAGTACCGGACTTCGCGCGGAATGGCTCCGGGACAATGGTGTTCTGGCCTATGAAAACGCATCAGGAAAAAGCAACAATTCCGATTACGTCGAATTGACTTTGGGCGTGGATTTCAATCCGACGGAACATCTGCGGATTCGCCCGGAGATTCGCTATGATCACGCTTTCAAGAACCAAATGTTTGCCAACGGGACGAAGAATGAACAGTTTTCCGGTGGTTTTGGCATTCTTTACGGGTTTTAGAGCAAATTTGGAATTGGTCTGGAGTTTTTCCGCTCCCGTTGGTCGCTCCTTGATTGAAATAACACCTCCAGACCAACTCCGGATACGCTCTAGGCGGTGTTTAAAAATTCCTTAACACGGGTGCTTGTAAACTGACATGTTTTTTAACACGGAACTCGCGGAAGGACGGAAAATACGGAATTCCCATGAAATATTTTTCCACACCTTCCATATTTCCACACTTTTCTCGCTGAAAAAGTTATTTTTATTGTGCCGCCAATAAAATTTGAGCTTGTTCGATGAATCGCCTGTATCGCCGACAACAAAAAGTCTCACTATTTTGTGCGTATTAATAAATAATTGTCGGCGCAGCAGGCAGCCATGGAAGCGGTTCAAATTTTATGATCGCATCTATAAACACGGTCTGAACCAACTTTTTATTTGCTCTCAATCATTCCCAGGTGAAACGGTCGATGGCGTGTCGTTCGATCACATCGAGATTCGGTTCGAAGCCGATTCCAGGTTCCGACCAAAGTTCGGCGACGCGCACTTCGTTGAAACCGCGAATTTCGTAATCCAGGTCGCCGGCTTTCGCCATGCCTGTCGGGAGCGGAACGCCGGGGTCCTCTTCGAAAATTTCGTCCGCACGAAGATAATCGGCCGGCAGCACGCAACTCGGAAGAGCCGCGATGGCCGCAACGTGCCGATAACCGATCGACGAAAGAAAATCGAGGCCGCTGTAACAAATCACCTCGCTGGAACGGCAGGCGTCATGAATGGTTTTCGCTTCGGTCAGACCGCCGACCCGCCCCGGCTTGAGACAAATCACCGAAGCACTTCGCAAATCGAAAGAGATTTCCGCCTCATGCAGCGACGTAACCGCTTCATCGAGACAGATCGGAACGCGCAAACCGTCCTGCAACATGGCGTGACCGACGAATTCTTTCGCCGAAAGCGGTTGTTCCAGCAAGGTCGGGAAAAAATCATCGAACCGGTAAAGCGTGCTGCTGTGCGTGTTCAGGTGCAAGGCACCTTCCAGGTCGCATTGCAGCATCAGTCTCGAAAACGTTCCGCGAACGGCCGAAAGCATGTTGATGTCCCAACCGGGACGAATCTTAAGCGAAACGCGACAAAAACCGTCCTGTTCGGCGCGACGCAATTCCTGAAAAAACTCGTCCTGCGATTCCATCCGGTCGAACGTCAGCCCCAGGGCGATTTGACGTCTGATTCCGCCGAGCGATTCATGGAGAGGTTCTTGCCGTTTTTTGGCGTTCAGGTCCCACCACGCCATGTCGAGGGTCGCTTTGGCATGTCGGTTGCCGTGGATCGCGTCCAGCATGGTTGCCAGATGGGTGCCGGAATCAATATCCGGCCGTTTTCCGAGCCGTGGAATCAAACAGTCGCGAAGGCAGATGAAAACGCCGTTTGACCATGCCGCGGTCAGCACCGGTTCATTGCCGGGCATGACCTCCCCCCAGCCGCTCAGACCACCGCCGGTTATCCGCACGAACACGGAATCAATGTGATGCAACGGGCGATCCGCAAGGCGGCATTCCTTTTTGAGCGGCAAACGAACAAGATAAGCGTCGATTCGATCGATTTTCATAAGGCGGCATTTCTGCTGGCTGATGCTGATTTGTTGACTTTCAGTCCACCATTTTAACAAGATTGACAATCTCAGGAAGGGTGATCAGCAGTAAACATTGGATGTCGATACGGACAA
>JGI20166J26741_11617473_pt1 | contig 11531 bp, 11 predicted proteins | sample TergutCu122P5_FD_26741 | JGI IMG/M metagenome (IMG submission 26741) | reverse complement strand
CCCCCCCAAAGACTATAAATTCACAGTTATATTACATTCTGACATTATTTTTTGAATGCTTGTCCAGTTACAAGAGGAACTATGCTTCCCCCCACCCCCCCATAAAGCAATACAACAGGTCACATTGCAAAAATTCTGTGCATTGTTTACAGGTGTTTCTGGCAACAGATTACTAAACAGGGGATTAATACACAGGGGACCACAGCTTCCTCATTCACCAGGTCTTAAATTGTTCAATTGATTTTTAATTGTTGGGCACATTAAGGATAAAGTATATGGTAATATCCCTTGAACTGAAGATGATGTGAGAAGAAGCATTCAGAATAGCTGTTCTCATTTTTACCAGAACTGCAATGTACAATGAGCATGTTTGTTATGTGCGACATGCATCAGCAAGCTGAAGGAAACCACTTCCAGAGCTTTCATTAAATATGGTGAGTAAAACCTAATACTAACTGCATTATGTTTACTTAAAATATGGAGACTCCAACTCACAGCAAATTGTATCAGTTGTGATCAATGCACCACCTGTGATCACGTGCAACATTATGGAGCATAGAGTGCTGCACTGTGTTAGATAAATTAATGTCCCTTTATAGGCAACCTCTAACCAACTGTTTTCCAGGTCTCTGCAACTTATTTGTGATCAACTGCATCATTCCTGCACATTCGCACATCCCCATAGTACACAATATCTTTAACAGATTTCCACACAAATAAGTCTCCCCCTCATGATTTCATGGCACTGTGGTTAAGCACAGATAAAGGTAAAGGCAACACTGTTCCTGTGCATATTATGCAGGCATATGGAGGAGTGGCAGTAAAAGTCCATTCATTCTTAACTTCAGCACTAGATGGGGGTGTGGTCAGCTTCAAAGACCAGCCACTGTAACCCTGGGAAAAGGGCTCCTTGTACAACACTGAAGAGGTGGTTGGGTGGACCTCAAAGCTGATCTGGAAGCTTTGGAAAAGAGCAAAATCTCTTGACCATACCAGAAATCAAACCATGAATCCTTAGCTGGACAGCCTGTAGCCTAGTCACTGACACACTTGAGCACACTGCCAACTTTATTGTCATCTAAGCAGAATGTCTTGCAACTGGGAGGCCAGGCAAGTGGACCTCCTCTTCCATTTCACCAATCAGGCAATGTGTGATTCAACACAGCGTGCACATCATTCTTGCAGCATGGGGGACTGTCACAGTGAAACATATACTCTTGCAGACCACCCAACACATGGCTGAAAACACTTGACAGGAAACCAGATATCTTAATGAGTCCACAAAGCAAACTTATACATTACAAATCAGCATGACTGGACAAGAAGTGTGTCTGATCCTCAGACACCAAGTGGCATTCATAAAACACCTCACTTTACTACAATAATTGCAAAAACATCTGGAAATGCTCATGACTTAACCGAAACAAAATTCTGGCATCCGGTGTGACTGAGGAAAAGTCAGGACAGCTGCTGTCCCAGCTACGATTCCAACTGGGTACATCCTGGATACCAGTCTGGAGGGTTACTATCACCCCCATGTGCTCTGTAAATTTTCTGAATACTTTTATTTTATTTCTTGATACCTTTCACTACATAATGTGTGAATGTAGCAAAAAATAACTTTCTTTGTTGACTGACAAAACAGAAATAATTAAAATCACTCAGCATATGATGTGCCCCAAAAGATGACTCAGGTTTATTTGTTACAAAAACAAAAACTTCGATAACTGCTGAAGCACTGTTGAAGACTAAACAGCCTGCACTTACATATACCACCGCACTAGACATCATACTGTATCCAAACATAATCACTCTAAGTGTAAAAGTATGTCTAAAATATTTGAGCAAACAAACAAACAAACAAATAATGCCATTCCCAGAAATGATAAAGCAGCTCCTCTTCATTTTAGTCTGCAGTGGGTACAAATCCACACATCCCTTATTATTGCTCCACACAAAATGAAGATACAGTATCAAACACAAGACACAATTAAACGAATCGTATCTTAGTTTTAAAAAGGTCCAGTTTCATAATCTTCAGATCATCTTGTCGATGTGTCTCTTGCCTTAAATGAGTAAAATTCACAGGAAAAGCAGCTGCACAGAAAAACAACATCAATGAAGTATTCTGCCATGTTACATACAATTTGACAAAACATGCAATGTTTACCTGCAATCAACAAAATTTTAAAATTATTTCCACACAAGACAATGAGCTGCAGAAAGCTGCACAATGGGAAGCTTAATAATTTGTAGTATACAACAAATATTTATCAGGGTGATTTGATGAAGGATGAGATGCACATGTAACATGTATGAATACAAGATTTCATTTGGAAAATCTGAAGGACACAGAAACATATTTAAAGTGTTCCCATAAAATGTGATCACTGATGTCTGACGGAACAAAACTGGAATGCGAAGACACATGTTAGGAATATTTCCAAAATCAATCTACCAGTTCTGAAATTGTTACGTACTGAAACCGACAAACACTCATGGAAAATATGTAGGGCTCATTTCTACAGCATTTCATTGCAAATGCATCAAACAATTCTATGAAGTTACATGTCAGCACAGAAACAAAAAACAACAAAAGATGGCAAAAACAACAGCAAGAGCAACATCAGCAGCAGGAGCAGCAATGACAAAATAACAATGATGACAACAACCTGAAGAAAGTGGCAGAGCCTCTTCCTGAAATATTGTAAGCATTAAATTAATTAACATAATGGACAGTTTCCTGGCATTTTTCAATAACACTACACAAGATGCACTTCACAACCCATGCTAATTATGAAAATTGGAATTCCTACTGCATTTTCTCAAACACAGACTGACCTGGAAGAAGATATGCACTGCAATTCTGTAAGTGATAACAAATACACCAATACAGAATTGAATTTCATGTTGCATTAGAGTATGTGTTGGATACAAGCGTACATTAATATACAATGTTTGAAATTGGAACATTATGTACTGCAACTGCTTCCACTTAAGCTTTGAATTTTACAGAATCTGACATTTGTTCTTTCAATACATAAATCACTTCTTGAAACAGTACCTACACAACCATACCTGGTGAATAGTATACATCTGAACTACTACTCATGTGCTCACAAAAAAAAATCCTCAATCTATGTCCTTCCCCATATATGACGCAACAATATTCACGTACATACAAAACAACAGTCTAAATTACAGTTATCTATATTTTAATCCTTATGGACAGCACACAGGAAGGAAGACAATTCTGCACCAAATGGTAGCAGGCATTCCCAAAAATTCATTTGCTCTTAATTTCTTCATACATATAATTTTGATTTGTCAATGCCATTCTGAAATATTTAAAATCTACCAAATTTTCAAAGATTCGTTAGCTATCTTTGTGTTATGTGTTGTTCTGCATTCTTTAGCAGAAATGTCTGGACAGACTGTCTTCTCAGTGCTTATTTCTAGACCAACCTCCTTACTGGCAACTAAATTAAGCTTCTGTGTTTTTCTTCACAGTACTTCACTAAATTATCATCATTGGATCAGAAGATGTCTCAAGTCAACTTCAGTCACTCCAGGTTATCTCGGCCCTTTGCAATGGCTATTCTAAACTACCAAAAAATAGCAATGATAACAAAGCATCTCCTTGCTTCAGGCTGTTTTGAATATGTAATGTATCAAATGTTTCTTTGTTTGGACTTTACCGTAGGTTACATTTAAACATATGTTCATTAACCTAACTAGTTTCATGGGGATACCAAACTCAATGATGACACTACACAATATCTTGCTCCTAACCGAATCACAAACTTTCTTGCAGTTATATATGGCCGATAGACTGCCCCATTTTACTCCCATTTCTAATTAAGAATTTGATGATTGCAGTACATATATTCAGTAGTTGAGTTATGTTGAAACCCTTGAAGATGATCTCCCATAGTTTCATCTATATAAGACTTCAACTTTCACAGAAGTATGGAGGATATAATTGGCATTTACTACAATCAGTTTTGTCAGTAGTACATTAACTGACTCCTTCCAATGCTGAGACAACTGTTCCTTATTGCTAAAAGAATTAGTAAGTTTATGGATCTCAGAACTAGCTCTTCTACCTCCTGCTTGAACTGATCCTACTGCAACATGATCAGTCCTTGATTACTGACCCTAACTTTTCAATGGCCATCTGAACCTCAAAGCCAGTAGGCTCAGGTACCATTGGCTCAGCTGTATGTACTGCACTCTGCCAAACACCATTAGTCCCGAGTACATTCAATAACTGAGTGAAGTGATTCTTCCACCTATTCAAAATACTGTGGGAATCTGCAAGATCACCCTTCTAATCATTCAACAACTTAGTTCTAGGTTGGTTAACTCTTAAATTAATTAATGACTCTTAGGCCCATCTCTAATACAGTGAAACCTCATCAGTTCTATACAGACCACAATAAATGAATGCACATTGTAAGAAAATAATGCAGAGAGGTTTCAATGTGTTCTTGTTCTGTTCATTTCAAGCCCATTTCTTTTACATTTCAAATAGTCCTGTTTTTGTACCTGGATCACCTCTAGTTCCACATCTTACATTCCTAAGAATATCTGCATTAATTTGTCCTGGATCCTGCATACACTGTCATTCACTGAATTGAAGCATAGAGGTTACTGTCTTCTGCAATGTGATACTTTGTAGCCTAGAAGCTATTTACTGGAACCTACTGCTTCTGCCTTCAGGGTTGAAGATTTACACAAATTCAGAGTACTTACTAGCAAGTCAAATTATTTGAACTCAGGTTTGCCATCTTCTCTGCCCAGATGCAACCGTTCTCCTTCTTGCAGAGACTTGATGCGTTCTGACTCTGTCTTTGGCTCTTCTTTAAGCAAAGTCTCCAGGTCAACATTTTCTAAGTTCACACCATGAGCAGAGCCTGTAACAATGCAAAGTGCACTTAATCACATCTTGTTTCGGTCCAAGAACAGGAGAAATTTACTGGTCATTAAGATTGCACATATGACCAAATCCAGTCACTGTGGGCAATTATTTAGGCTGGTGGGTCACATCACAATCTTAATTCAGCACTGCAGGCCACACACCTTTACCTCTGTGAACTTTCAAATGTACAGTCCATATGTTATAACTGAAAATTGTCACTTAAATTCAACATCTGCAATGTGAATTTTTTTTCAAGTTTGTAATATTAATAACACTTAGCATGTCTTGCACATTCTTATACTTCAACAAAACCAGCCCTAGTGGGCCAAAAAAAAATTATACTGTAAGAGATTACCTACTGCCAAGCACCCAACATATAAAATTCCACAGCAGTTTTTGACTTGACAATGACAATACAAAACAGGCAATATAGTAACTAGGCTAGGCTGGGTGACCACAGAATCATGGTTCAATTCTTGCAGAGCAGGAAATTTTCTCTTCTCCAAAAGCCCAGACCAGCAATGGTGTCCACCCAGCCACCCAATCAATGGGTAGTGAGAGCTATCTTCCATTGGTAAAGTGGATAAGGTACAAAGCTAACCTCTCGCCCCCATCTCATGCACAGATTAAGAATGTGTGGAGCTACATGGCTCCTCCCCCATGTAGAGAAAAGTAAGGGGACAAAATTAATATGAGTTAATAATGGTTTAAATGCAATGCAACACAATTTAGTTCCCTCAGCAGATTCCATGCTACAAACAGGATACATCATTCAGAAACCCTGGTTATTTCTGCTGCAAACACTTTTTGATAAGATGGTATCAGTAACTGTACTCCATACTGGCATCTCAATTCAAGAAAAATGTCCAAGATTTTTATAGCAAAGAAAAAAAAATCAGTGACATCTGCCACTTGCAGCTGTCAGATGTCAATAAATGTGCATAGATTGTAACCCCCTAGATCTACTGCTGAGTGTCACATATTCCATTCTGCTCTATATTAATTTTGTTACGTGCCATCTTCCATTTCATGTGAGCCAGTCATGTAAACTCCTCTTTTTAATAAAAACTGTACATAATAAATGCAATCTTCACTGTCCACTGTCCTGCTACATTACACTCCCTCAATAATAATAAATGTGAATAAACCGGGACCTGGTGGTCTTTGGGTAAGATCCTGGACTCCCATTCAGAGGATTCTGAGTTCCTTCTGCATGAGGATTCTTCTGCTCCCAGACAGTTTCATCTCTATGAGAAATAAAAGCTTTGGAATGCTAAAATACCAGCCATCCCCTCCAATAATTGGAAGTTGTCAGAAAGCTGTATGTCCTCTCTACCAGCCATCACCACCACGATAACCCCAACCTGAGGGACTCTACACCTTTATCTAGGTGGGCAGAGACCAGGAAGTGAACAGTGAACGCACATGGTGGTACCACACAACAAAAGTGTAAGAACAGAAGCAAATTTCCACAGCTACTGATCATAAATCCACCTACCAGCATGAGCTAGAAACAGATCCTTCAAGAAACCAAGTTCCTTTGTCAGCATACGAATCTTCTCTTCCAGCATCTCATTTTCTGTTTTAAGTTGATTTACCCGTTCCAACGTCTGCTGGGTGCGAAGCTTGCTTTTAACACGACTGCGTTTCACAGCCTGCCATACCATTTCATGAAGTTAGTACCACATTGAAATGATTAATACTGACTCAATTTTAAAATCAATCTCCGGACGTTAATGTTGGTAAAGAGATGTAAAATTGTACATGAGTATAAACTAAGAAGAAAACAAATGAGCACAGTGAAACAAAACACTTCGCAGTAATATGCGAATGTTAGACCAAGATTTATTATTCTGAGCAATTATATTCTATGCAGAATAATAACATATGAGATTACAACTTGAAGGTAGTTGTTTTCAATCCTTCTTTGATTTAGGAAACATTCTGGTACATGAATGGACTTCTCTATCTTGATTAGTGAAAACAAAATTAAATACTGTAGCTTCATATGTGTGTAAGCATGCACTGATGTCATGGAAACAATTACTTAACAACAATTTAAAAAAATCACATTCAGTCATCCATCAAATTCTGATTTTAATAATGATGATGACTTTCTTAACTGAAAAAATGTGTTATAAGCATTTCTGTATGGTAAAATGTTTTGTCTTGTACATTTATTGAAATATAACAAAACTTTCCGTAACTTACAAATTCTCCTCAAAAACTTCCAGAATGTATTTAGAGTCTTTTCCCTCAAAGCCAACAATATGCACAAATACAAGTATCCATACACGTTCTTTCGCAGTTACATCCTATTGTGTATTAGTAATGCGTATAAACAAAATCACTCTTTCAGTTGGCATAACTCCATTTTTAATTAAATACAGTTTGTTACATGTTTTCACTATTTCTGATTATCTTTAGACAAGTTCAGTTACTTAATGATCACTTAACTATTTAATAATAACTGAACTTGACTGAAGATGACCAGAAAGTAGCAAGCCATTCTATTTTAATAACAACATAGTTTTGCTGAATGAGAGTGATTTCATGTATTGTATATATTTGTTATCTATGTATGTTATTGTTATGCATGGTGGTTTAAGTCTTTTTAATACCCAGTACCCAGAAAAATATTCAGCTTGCCAGGAAAAAAAAGGTCATTCAGTATTTTCTGGACTTTACTATGCCTTTCACCTCTACTCAGCACACACTGACTGTTTGTCTTAAAATATCTACAGATCGGTACACGAAAATGAAAAATGATTTGGTACTCTCAACTCCTGGGCACTAAATGTTAAATCAGTTACCAGTAAAAATTTTAAATACAACCAAGCACTGCATGTTTAAAGAAAATCATAATCAAATTTTATTGTCAAAATAAGCTATAACTTGCAAAATAAGCTATAACTTGCACTTACAACATGTAAAAGTAGATTATAAATTACCTTTACATAATACTACTACTACTACTACAACTACAATAATAATAATAATAATAATAATAATAATAATGTACCAAAATAAGCAGAAACAAGTCCTAAAGATAAGGTAACCACATTATGGAATCTACAAATACACATGGACAGAAACATCCCTAACAATAAAAAAGACATCATAATCCGTGAAAATGAAAAATACCATTTTCCTTCTATAAACTTATCACATGAATCACACAGAAGATGCCTAGAAGTCACTAAATACCTGGGATTCAATAACACTCCAAAATGCAAAATGCCTTGTCCACAAATGATCATGGGAGATATTTTCTTTCTAAAACCACAACTCATGAATGTACCTGATTATTGCGATCACGGCGTCGACGATAGTCATCCCCTCCGGCTTCTCCTCCACAGCTGTTTCCATTTCCTCTTTCTTCACTTCTTTTTCTTCCTCTGGCTCCCTTTTTCTGACCCCCACCATTATTCTCCTTATTCCGTGGGGACATCTTTTCAAATGCAATCCAAACTACCCAATTAAAGTTTAATGCCAATACCTCCAATTAGTTTCTCCTAATTTTCTGTCCTCTAACCCTAAAGATATTGTGAATGATTCCAGCTGTATGTGACTAGGTGGCAACTTGCAAACTTAGTTACACCACTTACTTTCAACTTTCCTAAAAGGAAAAAAAAAAAAAGAAAAAGAAAAAAGTTATTTACAACATACATATTGGTGCAATAATGTCATCTAGAATGTGATGCCTTGTAGATGGTTCAATGCATACATTTTTTAAGAACCTGCTACCTCTATTACCAGGGTAGTTTATTTCTTATCTACCCCAGTGATGGAGGCAGAAAGTTCCTTTGGAACGTCGGTATACACCTACTAGACTGCAGGCGTCACACGTCTTGAAGACAATAATCTTCACAGTCACCACTCTGACAATCTCAAATTTGTCATATGTGACGGCAGATTAAAATTCCCACTTTATAACTTGCAATGTAAAATAACGTTAAATGACCGAAATGTAACATGACACGGCATAGTACGCTGTAGTAGCAACAATTTTGCATTTACATTTATCTTGACTAGGCTGAACATCATTTCAACTTACAATATGCAACATCTGCTCTTGAAGTGCCGTAAACACAATAGAGGCACAAGACTAAAAACAGACGGGCACTGAAGCAAATACCCTATCAGCAATGTAAATGCCATTACATGTTGGGCACCGATACTAGTACAGATGCCTATTTTACCATTACAGTCCCCTGAACCCTGATTTTTAAGCAACACTGTTCTACAAAGCTGTCATCATTACGGTGTACTCCATGAAGTTTCACAGACAGAGCGACAAATACAGATGAAATACTACGTACTCTGAAGCTCCTCATTTCAGTCATATTCTAGCACACATGTAGTGACAAAAGAAGGTATAAATACAAAAAGCCACACAAATCTCTTCCTTCTGCAGTTCTTACACTCTCTACATTTCGTTCGCCATCATGTTTTTGTTGATGACGAAATACATGCAAGATGGCCTTGACAGAGTAGACAACACGAGAGAGTTGCAGTTGTTGGGATCGTAATTTGCCTTAATAATTAATTTAAGGTCTAAGGATGACATCATATCATGACATCATATTCGTCTTTTTAGGGTAAGGGGTTGAATTAAGTACCTGTAAATTGGCTAATTAACAGCGTAACTCTCCTTAGCTTATGGGTGCTTATAACCTCAATTAATATACGCGGATTGTCATGTTGAGGTCAGGTATAGGTTTGGAGGTTACCTTTTAAATTTATTTGCCGTATAACTGACTGATTGACGCTGTATAATGTTAGCATTTAACAACCTTGCTGAATCACACACACGTGAGAATGTGAGGTGCTGAACGATTTTCAAATGTTAAAATATGATTGTGTGAAACGAATGCAGTGTCAAGATAAAAAAAGCTTCCATAACTGAGTAGTTCTCAAAATAATGCTACACATACCACAAATAATAGTAGTAGTAGTAGTAGTAGTAGTAGCAGCAGCAGCAGTAATAGTAGTAGAACCGTAGGACTACCGAACATAAATTTTAAGGTGAGAGGAAGAACAATTGGATGTTATGTCAATCCATTATTTTTTTAAAAGACTAAGAAGTTATGATTCAGTGTTCAACACGAGGTGAGTAGAAGTACATTGGTGTTAATATTGTGTCTTATACAACGGTATTTTTCAATATTTGCAACTCTGACAGAACCAAGAATGTGAATTGCAAGGTACGTGGTGACACCAATTTGGGGCATTGTTTTATTCTTAAACTTTAAATTATTTTGTAAAAGAAAGTATTTTTAAGAAAGTAAGTCACACATCTTTTACCGGAGTCATGGCCTGAAGCTAATAACTAGTTGTATTTTCCAGTGGTTTTGAATTGTTATGTGGTGAAGATAATTTTAGTTAGTACTCCATCATTTTAACTTCAGTGGTGCGCATTAATGTTGTTTCAGTAAAATGTGAAATATAACTGGAAAACCTGAAGGAAAGAAATCATGTACAAGATGCAGGTACAGATAGATATAGTCATTAAAATGGATCACTAAGGAAGAGCTTGGCAGATTATGGCATGGATTCAACTGGCTCAGGATAGGGATCTGTGGCTGAATTAATTTCTCAAGAGGGTGTTTGCTGCATGGAGTTATTAGGTACTTAGTTGACTTTTGGAGCACAGTCATGAGAGGCAACCTGCAGTGGTAACATTTTGTGCACATAATGGTTAGTACAAAGATTCTTCAGCATTGTTGTTCACATTTGACCTTTGTGTTTTCAGTTCAGCATTTTGTGGTTGTTACTCTTATGTTTATTCATAATATTGCTTTACTCATGCATTAGGTAAGGTAACATAAAGGTACAGTTCTCCCAGTCCACATCATGAAGACATAGTGGAGAGCGGAATTTCATCAACATGCATTCTCACCTGTGGCACTAGATGGAAGATTCATGTTCTGGATGTTTGACTGCTGGGGATAGAGTCTGAGTCCTCATTTAATAGGAGGCTGGGTGAGTCCTAGAGCTAGTCTGGGTATTTCAGAGAAGAAGAAATTACAAGTACCTTGCCCCTGTCAGAAATCGGATGGCTCCTCAGTTATGCAGCCTGTGGTCTAATCATTAAATGAACTGTGCTGTCCCAGCTGCCCATGCACTAGGGAAATTATACCAAATGTTATCCCTGATGTTGACTCTTATCTGTGTGATGGTCAAATATATTCTGTTGTTTTTATACTCACATACGTGTGGAGCCAGGAGAGCATAGTCAATAAAGGGGCCAGGCTATGGGCTGTATGATCCAGGGTTCATATCCCAGCAGGAGCAAGAGATTTATCTCTTCTCCAAAATACCCAGACTGCCTCTGGAGCCCACCCAGCCTCCTATTCAATGGGTACTAGGGTACACTGGCAAGGTATATGACACTTACCGCTCACCTCAGTCTAGTGTGGAGGTTAAGAAGGAGGGGAGCTATACCTCCACTCCACCATACATCTTTATGGCGTGTATAGCAACAATTTTATATATATAGCATCCCGCCATTCCGCTGCGGAACATAGGGCTTCCACAAGAATCTTCCATCTCACTCTATTCTTGGCATCAGTTTTGATCTCCACCCAGGTCTTATTAACTCCTTTGG